>JACKZZ010019837.1_pt1 | contig 15732 bp, 8 predicted proteins | sample 8027871 | NCBI WGS metagenome assembly JACKZZ01 (sample SAMN15724774, study PRJNA655200) | protist metagenome | isolation source: fluorescence activated cell sorting (FACS) single amplified genomes of... | place: USA: West Boothbay Harbor, Gulf of Maine | collected 2000-07-19
CATCTACCATTTCACAGCAACATAAATCCCACAGAACAACGTAGTCACCAAAACAACCCCAGGGAATATACGAAAATGCTGTAAAAAACTATTTTGTTGTAGTTGTACTTGCTGTTGCTGTTGCTGTTGCTCAGAACGCTTTGTCGCATGTAAGGTGAGACTGTACATGACAACCAAATCAGCCATCCAATGGAAGATTAAGAAGCATAACAAGATGATATGCATTACATAAAAGAAAGCATAAGCAGATGTCTGTACTTTGAACAGGCATTGCACATCCATAACAACACCACCACCACATGATATGTACCATGGCAGCATGGTTTGTCTAAAAAACCAAAATGCTATAAAAGATATCCAATAAAAATATGTATGCCATACAAGGGTAGAGTCTTGCTCACCTTTCTTACGATAAAGTGAATCAAGATACAACCACTGTCCACCATGAGGGAGAAAAAACAACAACGGGAAGATGGTTAATGCATAAGTAGTGCTTAAAGCAACAAATGGGGATTGCGTCTCTTCATTCGCTTCTTCTCCTCTATAAATTTCACCACCAAGCGTTTCATCTAAGAGTGGTTTGATGTTTGCACTATCCATTCAAAACAAACTAAGAAAGTGAGTGAACCATAAGTAATTCACAACTTCACATCCCACTATCCCACTAAATGTGGTATTGGATTTTTACAAGTTTGGAAGAACGCATACACCACATTTTGCAAAATAAAGTGATATGCTGAATCGAAGAACGTTGCAAGGGCATAAAAAGTCAGTTTTATGCTTGGATACTGCCGAGACAAGTGGTATAAATATCATAGCTTCTGGGAGTGAAGATTGCACAGCAAGACTCTGGGATTTGCGTACTGATCGTGCTGCTAAATGCTTTTTTGGTTGTTTCAATGATAATCCAGTTGACTCCTTGAAGTTGGGCACAGGTCCATCACAAGATCATCTTTTATTTGCAGCTGCTGGTCAAGATGTGTATATTTTTGACATGAGAAAAGATGGTATCCTTGATCGTGTACCATTGTCTATAGCATCTGTAATACCAGATGGTGAAGATTCTGATATCAATTCTATCGCTATACATCCTAAAGGTCATTTACTTGCTGCTGCATCAGATGATGGAGGTGTACATCTTGTAGATCTTTCTTCAATCTTACCAATACCCGGTGCTCCACGAGACTCACCAGTGAACACAATAACAAATTCTAGTGACACATCAATTATAAATACATTACAACAACCACCACAAAGAATTAGTAACGCAACAAGAAGATTAGAAAATGGGCACGATAATATTGCATCAACTGTAGCATTTCGTCCAAATCCAATATCATCAGGTGATCTACTAAGTGGTGGATTTGATTGTGAATTGTTATTATGGGAACATACTAATGGTAAAAGAAAAAGTCATTATCATCTAGGAAATTCATCAAATTCACCAGTTGGATTAAATCCACCATGGATTCATTCTGTGGCTTATGCCTGTGGCGGTAAAAAGGTATTAGCTGGAAGTGGGGATGGTTCATTGAGTATTCATGAAGCAGGTACATTGATAGAAATTGGTAGAGAAGAAGCGCATAGAGGTAGTTTCACTAGTTGTATCGCTGTTCCTACCAGTGCTGGTACATCTACATGTGCATCTACCAGTGCAACAGAAGATGATAATACAGCTGCTGAAAACCTTATCGGTCGTATCGCTTTTACGGGTGGAAATGATGGAAAACTACATGCATGGAAAATTAAAGAATCGTTATTTGTTCCAAAAGCATCAAAGAATAAAAAAAAAAGTAAAAATAAATCCCGTTCAACAAGTACTGGTGCTGGTGCTGGAGCTGATGATGAGGAAGATTTGTTGTCTGGTGGATTGGAATCATTATGGACATTAGATCATGGTAAAAAGGTCAATGCTGTAGCAACATGGGCTGGTGCAAGTGTACGTGGTGCTAATGTGACGGTATCTAGTAGCAGTAATCAATTTACACTATTTGTTGGGGATACAACTAAAAATGTGTCAGTTTATACGTACTCGGAATGAAGAGGAAAACACACCTACACCTGTTTCATGCACTAACTCATAGTAAGAGAAGACGATACAGTTGTGAAGAAAACTTCAATATGTGAATACAAATATAAATATGAATATATAGATTTTAACTTAGCATAATGATGTAATGATTATGTAATGTAATTCTGATTTGATGTATAAGAAGCAGTAACAGTAACAGTAACAGTAACAGTAACAGTAACAGTAACAGTAATAGTAACAGTAATAGTGATGGTGATATTATAAAATAAAATAATTTGCAATTTGTAAGTGATGTATTTGTAATGTGATGTAATCAATTTCCTTAAATTTCCTTCGTTTAATTTGAGCAATTATAGTTACAATTTTAGGCTTTCTGTTGAATATCTCCTCTCCCATCTTGTCTCATACCTCTTTATTTCCGTGTCTATGACTATGAATATGACTATGACTGTGACTGCAAACTACGAATAATGACATTATCCATGAAATCTTGAGGTGTAGAGTAAATATTATTTAGATCTTCATGTGATGTATATTTCAGAATGTATTCTTTGTTTGCTTCAATTAACATATTGTTATCGCTGAACCATCCTGCATATTCACCGTATACCCCACGAACACCCTCCACTTCAGCTTCAGCCTTTTTACTTTTCATCTTATTATATTTTAATTCTAAGAAAACAAATGGTGAAGTAATCGAAGATTGAAGTTTGAATTCTACAGTATTGGGTGATTGAATCACTGCATCTGATATAGATATAGAGATAGTGTCACTGCCAGTTTTAGCATTAGACTTAGTCTTGCTTTGGTTGAAATCAAGGGCTGCATCTTTCATAGTTGTGAGGAAGAAGTATGAATCTGGCACAGTGACAGTTTCAGTTTCAAAGTTTTTTTTGTTTTTGTTTGCGTTTGCTACTGTAGTCTGTACTCGAAGATAACAAGTAGATATTTGGCAATTGTTATATTTCTTTAATTGTTCATCTGCTGTTATCAGTGACTTGACTAGCAAACTGCTACTAGGAGCAATCACTACTTTATTACTATTACTACGACGTTTCTGTTCATTGGATGACCAAACGGTTAATGGTTCATATTGATTGTTCCAATGCAATATGTCTACTGTGATCTCTAACTCCACAGCATATGGCTTGTCATTAATTGCAAAAACATCAACAGTTGAAGCTAAAGCTGTATTTGTGTTGGTAGTATTACTCCTCTGTGCTGATGCTGATGCTGATGCTGATCTCGTTACACCCGAAAATGTAACAGCAACAGGAGAATAAGCACGTTTCACTGTATATTGCAATGGTTTCAAGCGACCACCATACATCATACTTGCCCAACTTGGTCCCTGCCATATGTCATTCAATTGCCAATACAAAATACCCATTGTATGTCGTTGACTACCACTACCGCTACCCTTACCAGTAGTTTGTAGTTGACGCCATTTATTTATTGCAATTTCATAGCATCTTGATTGTTGTATTTCAGTTAAATATAAATAAGAACTAAATTCTTTTTGGCGTGTTATAAGATCAGCATCAACAGTTTCATCATTAATATGAAAATGTTTCTTTATTTGTCCATACATTTCATCATTCCCATTTTCATGTCTTTGACGATATAATATAAATTCACTATTCCTTAACCAATCTTGACCATTATTAGATGTTACAGGCTCATATGATGAAAATGATGGCATAGACTGAAAACCAAATTCACTTATAAATTTTGCATTTGGAAAATTTGTATTTATTTCACAATCCATGTCATAATCATAAAAATGTACATCACCTGCAATTTCTGTTGATGCAGTAGTCCATTTTTTTGAATAAGGATCAGTAGATATAAGCCCATTTGATGGACTACTATCAACCCATATAACTTGTTTATCAATAGCATTAATACCTACTACTGATGTTAATGCATTATATGCTAATTCGTACAATTTTGTATAATCACTAACATATAAATCGCGATTATTTCTACTACTATCAAACCATCCTAATGCAACCTCATTTTCATTATTACCACCAATAACAACAATAGATGAATGTGAACTTAAACGTCTCATTTGATATTGAATTTCCAATTCAACATCCTTTAAAAATGATTTATTTGTTGGATACATTCCACAAGCGAACATCAATTCTTCCCATAATAACATTCCTTTTTCATCACAATAATCATAAAAATCATTTGTTTGATACATTCCACCACCCCATACACGTAACATATTCATATTACTATCTATTGCTGTATCAATTAAAAATTTCCTATCTGATTTTGTTACTCTTGTAGAAAATACATCCAATGGAATCATATTTGCACCACGCATATATATTGGTTTGCTATTAATTTCTATATAAAATGATTCTGATGTTGGTTGTGGTTGCTGTTTTAAATTCATATTTATATTCATATTTCCATTTCCATTATTTTCAACTTCAGTTATAACTTTTTCTTTTTCTTCTTTGTTTTTGTTTTTGTTTTTACTATTGCTATTGTCCTGTCCGTCTGCTTCTTGAACAAGACGAACTGTGCGTAAACCAATCTTCCTTACAATTTGTTGAACTCTTGTTTTCTTATTATTAGTAGTGGTATAGTTCACTTGAACTGAGTATAGTGGTTGCTTTCCATGCCCTCTTGGCCACCACAATTTGGCATCATTAATATGTAATGTGCCAATATAGTGCATACCTTTGTCACCGTCAATGTCATGCGGTTTGTGATTATGGTTGTGGTTGTTTTCAATATTTAAATTCACATTCTTTCCATCAAGCATAACAGTAAAACTTCCTTGTGGTTTCATTTTTGCTGTATTAAAATATGCATTAATGTGTAATTTCGCTGTAGCTGTAGCTGCATCTTCAGAATCAGCATCAGAATCAGGATCACTGATAGTAACATCCTGTGTTATTACCAATTCCTCAAATATTCCTTCAGTTGGTAATGGTAATAATTGAATTTTACCAAGACCACATGGAATAAATGCTGGCCCCCAGTCCCAACCAAAATCACTCCCCGGTTTTCTTATAAAATTTCTAGAAGTTGGTTCCGCCCAAACATTATAATTTACAGTTTCTGGTACTTCATATGGATAATTAATAGCTTTGTCTTGTGCTATTATTAATGCTGATGATATTTTAATTATTAATTCATTATTAAATTTTTTTATAATATTATTATTTATTTCTATATTATGTTGACGATGTGAATTAAATGTATTAGCAATTTTTTTACCATTAAAAAAAATATCAGCTGCTGTATCAATTTTATCAAATGATAATAATGACACATCATTACCATTATCATTAGATTGGTTATTATTATCAAAGTTAAGTGTATATTTCCAACATCCTTTTGCTACATCAATATATTCTTTAGACTTTTCATTAAATCTGTATAAAGGATCATCTTGTTCTTGTTTGATATGTCCAGATGCTATCAAATCCAATGTCACTTCACCTGGAACACTTGCAAGAATATCGACATTTTTATATATTGATTCTTCATCACATGAAGTGAGGTGCCACTTCTTTGAGTTACTTGAGCTCAGATCAAGAGCATTCACTTTGCAGATGCAAATACAACAAATGCTTATGACAGACAGAATGAAATGCATATTTTCTGCGGTACAAGAATCTTCTTACACATATATTTCTGCAAGTACTACACCTTCACCACCCTATTCACTTGAAATCATTCGCGTAGAGAAGGGAGACTTTGAGACTTTCCCACAAACCAACCGGAATTCGAGTTGGTTACGTCCTTGAAGAGGATAAATTCTAGTTTTTGTGTGTAGTTTTATCTTGATTCTAAGGTTTGTTACAATAAAAACTCGATTGATATAATAATTGTTTAATAGTGGTGGTAAATGGCCTGCCAAGAAACCAGATAGTTTTGAAGTAAGCATTTTGCAAAAAACACCAAGTTATCTAGATATCTATAAGACAGTAATAATATGTCAGCTCCTCGTAAGCCACCTGGACGTCCTCCACCAAATGCTGCGGGAGGACCCCCAAGTATGATGTCAACTGGAGGTCCACGTGATCCAATGTCCACAGGTGGTCCTAGAAGTCCTCCACGAGGACCAGGTGCTGGTGCAGTTGTACGTGGAGTTGGTGCCCCAGCTCCAAGACCAGGTGGACCACCACCACCAAGAGGTCCTCCAACTTCTTTCAAGCCACCACCAGTTGCACCACCTCCAAGAGCAGTAACATCCATTGGTCGTCCTGATGTAGATAAAATTAAACCAATTCAAGGTATAGCACGTGGACCGCCACCACCAAGAGGTTTACCAGGTGATATGACACCAATACCTTCAGCAATGGGTGCTCCACCTATGCCTAATAATTTACCCCCACGTGGATTACCACCAAGAGCCCTTGCTAATGATTTCAAGGCAACTGAATATGAAGGTGAAAAAACTGGTCCTATTACTGCTGGTACAGGTAGAAATGCTGTTAGTAGTGTAGCAGGAGAAAAGCCATCAGCACGTGGTGCTGGTTCAACAAGAAAAGCTGGTGCAATTGAAATGTTCGATGAAAGTGTTACTCAAGCAGCTGCAGGTGGTTCAGAACCAAAACGTGCGAAAACAGGTGCAGCTGTACCATTTAATCCTGGTATGGTTGTACAAACTGGAAAAAAAGCACCACCTGGTGTATTAGGTGCACCACGTAAACCAACAGCAGATCCTACTACAGGTGAAGTTATAAGAACAACAAGACCAGGTGCACCAGACACACGTCCAGCTGGTATCCCTGATGATTCAGCATTACCACCAGATGAGAAACCAAAAGACAAAAAGAATGCACCACCACCAGTACGTCAAGTACCTGATCGTGGACGTGCTCCACCTCGTGTTGAAGTTGGTGTCAAAGAAAAAGCACCTGACCCTAAAGCACCTGATCCAGAAACTGCACCTTCAAAAAGAGGAAAAGTTATTGTTGAAGAAGAAATTGTTTATGTATCAAGACGCGATCGTGAAAATCCTGAATTTGAATCATCATCGGATGAAGATGAAACAGAAGAAGAAAAAATTAAAAAATATGAAAAAAAGCAAAAACAAATACAAAAAGAGAAACGTGCTGCATTGAATGGTTTACCAAAACCCAATGCTGATGCTACACCACCACCAAAAGAAATATTAACAGTAACAGCATCTGCTGCTGAAGTTGCAGAAGATAAAAAAGCTAAAGCTGATATGGCAAAATCTATGGGTAAAGATGTCCCAGTTGAGATGGAGATGGATGTAGTCCAAGAAGCAAAACCTGAAGTAGATCCAAATGCTGCCCCTATAATAGAATTAGATGATGATGAGCCAGCACCACCTATGAATATACCAGCAAGTATGGGTGTAGCAATGGCAACATCAGCATTTGTACCACCACCACCAGAAGAATATAGACCTGAATTTGATACAAGTAAGGTCGCACAAGAACTAACACCTGGAAGATTATCTATACGTTGTATTGAAGGTATAAATGTAAGAAGAAAAGATGAAGTAAATAAAATACCAAAACAAGATCCATTTTTAAAATTGAAATTAGGTAGTGCTGAGAGACACCCATATAAAACATCAAAAATTCAAAGAAAAAGTGATGATAATCCAAATTTTCAAAATGAAATAATATACTTTGATATATTAGATCCTTCTACATTTGTTATGAATGGTGATTTACAATTAGTTATTGAATGTTGGAATAAAGGTACATTTAAAGATGAACCTATGGGTGCTATAACATTATCTGTTGTTAGATTTTGTAAAATGCCATTCATGGCTTATGAGGAAAAGTTACCATTATTATACCCAGGACAAAAAACATCAACATCAAAAATTGTTGTAGAAATTGTATTTGAAGAAGCAAGACCAGGTATATTTAGTTTCAAATTATATGATGCAAAAAGTTTAAGAAATGTAGATCCAATGGGACAACAACATCCATTTATAAAATTTAAATTAGGACCATTATATGAGAAAAGATCAAAAACAATAAAAAATGGTGGAACAAATCCATATTTTGCTGAAGAAGAAGTATTAATGTGGGCTGATCGTGAATCATGGAAAGATGATTTACAAATTATGGTATTAGATGAGGATTTAGGTGATGATAAACCTATAGGTGTAACATCAATGTGTTTATTACCGTATATGGATACAACACCACAAATGGCTAAAGAAGATTTTTATGATATGTTTTATACTGTAGTTGATCCAAAAGATGACAGAATAAGAACAGAATATTCACAAGGTCAATTACAAATGAAAGTAACATATTATCCAGCTGGTAAATTAATTTTAACAATAGATAGAGCACGTGGTTTGATGTTTCCAGAAACTCATGTAATACCAGATGGACAGAGTATACGCATGGATCCATATGTAAATTTAACTGCTGAATCAAAAGCTGTACAAACAATCAAAAGAACTGCTGCTGATAAAGATGGTGGTGTTGATCCTGTATGGCAAAGTGAAATAATGTTTGATGTTGTTGATCAATATCAAATTAATATCGATGTAATAAATCAGGCTATGGCTGGTCAGGATGTTTTATTGGGGAATGTTATGTTGTCATTATTACCAACATTTCGTTCTGGAAAAACTGAACAATGGTTAACATTAAAACAAAAAAAAGCTAATGGTGGTATAAAAGAAGTTGGTGCTATTTATGTTATCGCTGAATTTACAGGTCCAACAGGTATAGCTTTCCCACAATTAAACAAAGAAGTTGATAGTTTTGATGATACAGTGCGTGCGTTAGCGACAGCTAAACCAGATGAAGATGAACAAGATAAAGTGATAGTAAAAGATCCTTATCCAACATTACCAGAAGAAGATAAAGTTGAACGTTCATTAGAACCAGACAAAAATGAAATGGGTGAAGATATAATAAAGCAAGAATTTCAAGATCATGAAATTTTAGCTGCTTTTAAATTTATTGATTTAGATCATAATAATTTTATAGGAGCCAAAGAAATAAGACATATATTAGTATGTATGGGTGAAATGATAACAGATGAAGAAATAGACATGATGATAAAAATGGTTGATATGGATGGTGATGGTCAAGTATCTTTTCAAGAATTCAGAACATTAGTATTACATCCAGATCCTGGATTAGTCGACATGCATAAAGAAGTTAACAATGAAAGAGATAATGCACAATCAAAAGAACAACAACTAGCATCAGGTAAAGCTAAAGCAACTGATTTAACATCATTTCAAAGAATGAGAGAATTAACATCTCGTGAAGCTAAAAAAGCTGCATTAATATTATTTATAGCAGATAATGAAATTAATTTTGATTTCATTAAACAATCTTATCAAATTTATTTAGAATTACCACGTGAAAGAAGACCAGGTGGTAGAGTAAATTTTAATACTTTTTGTGAATGTTTTGGTTTAGAACCATTGACACAATTTAAAATGTTACATGAGTTATTTGATAATGAAGAAATGGGTGATGTTGATTTTAGAGAAGTATTATTATCTGCAATGAATTTTGTTGATTTAGATCGTGAAGAAAGAATACAATTTAGTTTTATTATGTTTGATGAGTTAAAAACAGGTTATATATCCCACAAAGAAGTTGAAGAAATTTTACGTGGTAATCATATGATAGGTATATTATCTGTACAACGTAAAGCTGATACTGTTATGAGACAAGCAAGTAAAAATGCTTCTGGTTCTATAACAATGAATGAATTTGTTGTTGTCTCTAAAAAATTCCCTAATATTATGCTGCCCAATATAGGAGCAGGGAAAAAAAAGTAAAAGTAGTTGAGTTGAGTTGAGTTGAGCGAGGAAGGAAAGGAAAAGAGTTGGGAGAAGATGAATGAAGAATGCATAGTAATTATATTCTGTAAAATTGTTAACAAATGTCTCATCGTTGTCTTAGTAATAAATCTAAATTTATTTACTAGCTTAGCTCATTTTAACTTAACATTCTGATTTCTTATCTTATTCATTTTCATTTTCATTTTCATTTTAATATAAATATTTAATAAAAGTTACAAATTACAATCACAAATTTCAATGGTAGACATTCATGTTAACTAACTAATATCATATCAATATCATGCTGATGTTGATTTGAGCTGTATACGCAGTATCATCATTATAAACATCGTTTTTACAAATACTCTATCATTAAGTTATATTATATTAGCTCCGTTTCTCTTCTATTCTCTTTACTTTTACTTTCTAGGAGTATTTAAATAAATTTCACGTGCAACCTCCATGAAGGCAGCGTTGACCAAACTTTCAGACAATTTTCGAACTACTTGTTTACTTTCATCAGCAGCAATCGAATTATCCTGTTCTTTTGCGGCCAAAAGCTTGCGTTTTGATAAAGACATACCTTCCATACTCTTTTCCAAGTCAAGTTTAGGAACCTCAGTTGCATTAGAAGCGTTATCCATCCTGCCTCTATCAAATGACGTAGTGGAAGATAAGGGACAGTTACTGAATAGTAAAGTTTTTTTGTGTCCAAAATATTAATACACTCAGCTTTAAAAATGGGAGCTGGTGTGAGAATAAACGCCTCCAATGAGATAAATCTCTCAATCAAATGGGAGACCATAGGGGCCCACAACTTTGTTTGCATTGAAAAAAACACGAGGTAAGTGTTTCCAAAGACTTTTATTTTCTGTTTTGCAAACCAAGTGCATTGGTTTGCATTTAATTTAATATGATCACTAAAAAATAAATTGTAGCATGTATTTTTGCAAGAAGAATAAAAAAATTATTTTACCAAGAAATTAAAATTTATAGTGAAGTATATCGTATCTAACGACATAATTGTTTCATTTTCCATTTTTGTATTTATTTAAATAGATTTTTCAAAGTTTATTATGGGAGACGTTTTAGTTAAACGCCGTGAAGATCAAAAGAAAGCCAAAGAAGCTCGCGAACGTAATAAGGAAAGACATTTAGCAGCAATGGAAGGACGTGAAACAGAAATGACCCCACTTAACAGTGGTGAATTAAATCCTACATATACTTATCCTAAAGATTCTAATTATGAATCAAATTATGTTAATATGATGGCAAATATGTTTCAATTAGGTACAGTTGCAAAAGAGGAAGGTAAAGAAGAAAAAAAAAGAGATGATATTCCAATTAATGAAAGAATATCAATGTCTGAATTTGATGAAGCTGAAGATGAATGTTTATGGACAGCAATGCCTGATTCAATTGTTGCATTAAATTTAACATTAGCATCAACAAAAGATTTAACAGATGAAACATTTACGTATATTAAAACTGCATTTTTGTGTGGTATATTGCCATTAGCTATGACATTTATTATTGAATTTACTGCTATTATGTGTTTATGGGAAGATAATAGTAATTTAAGAAATTCTGTTGCATTTTGTGAACAACATCCATTGTTACAATTATCTGTAGTAGGTATTTTTATGTTGACATTACAACAACCATTACAAGATGTATCAATTGAAGCTGCAATTGGTTTAAGTTCAACTAAAGTTTGTTTTGATGCATATGAAGGTGCAGAATTATTTATTAAAGGTTGTGGTGCTGAACCTGGTATGGGTAGAGAATTTGAGGATATTGAAAGAAAGCCATTAGTTATCAAAGAAGTGAAAACATCATTTATATCTTTTTTTGTTTTTTGGGCTGCTGTATTACTTGAATTTGGTGTATGGTGTTTAACATTATATGTTGGTGTACATTATACATTATCACAAGCTGATGCATCAGAAATTGTTCAATCTGCTGTAGCCATCTCATTTATTAATGAAATTGATAATATGGTATATGATGCTGTTGGTACAGAGCAATTAAAAGAATTCTTAGCAAAAGCTGAATATCGTATTCCATTAATGAAAGCATCAGGTGAAACATCACTATATACAACATTAACAAGATTATCATTACAAACACCAATATTATGTAGTATAACATATTTTATTGTTTATTCACTTAGAAATTTACATTGTGATCCTGAAACTGGTTTACCATATTCTGATGCTGATGTTTCTGGTGCAGTTGAATCTCATCATCATGGTCATGAGAAGTTTTAATAAAAAAAACAATTGATATATATATATTCATGGTAACTCTAGTGTAATGTAATTTGACATTCGTTTAATTAATTATTGTGTCGAGTGTCGAGTATGAAACTACTACATCTATATCTATATTATGTTATTATATTTCATTTTATTTTATTTCGAAGTGAAGTAGGAATAGAAGTAGGAATAGAAATAGGAATAGGAATAGAAAAATAAATAGGAAAAAGAAAAGGGAAAGGGAAAGGAAAAAGCATATGATTGCCAAGTAACAGTGAAAGTAAAAGTGTGTGTGATATTCATTCATTCACGAACTTGAAACTTGTTATTATTATTATTAAGTAGCTAGCTCAGAATTTATTTATTTACTATTCTTTTTACTTTTTATTTAAATTTGCACTTTAACAGTAATAGTTTTGATTTGCATTGGTTTTAAAACAATTGTCATATCATCCTCATCACTATCCCCCTTAAACTCACTACTCATACTCATTCTTTCATCATCACTATTCTTATTATTATTTTCTTTTGTCCAATAAATTTTAGATTTTAATTGTTCTTTTTTCAATTCATTTTGTGATAGTGTCCATTCTTGTAAACTTCCATGAATTATATTATATGACTTTAACAATTTACTTAAATTTATTTTTACTGGTTGACTTAAATTATTATCTTCATTTATTGCAAATTGATGTGCAAATCTCAATAACAATGTTTTTCCGTTATCTTTTAAGCTCATTGTCATCAATTGAACATTAATAGGAAGGTCATAACCAAGACCAGCACCTAAACTCATACTTTTACTATTACTGTTACCATCATCATTTTGAACAAGAATATTGAATGGAGTATAAGTCTTATCAATTTCAGATCTCAATTCTTTCATACCCAGTAATTCAGTGCTTAATAAAAATCTATGTTTGCCACTTACAACAATACCATCACCAATTCTTGTCCAATCTGGATAAGGTGTCATCCCACCAACTGTTTCATTGAGCGGTTCATCAACACCACGATAATCATCCGCTAATAGTCTTCTGTGTACCATCAATTCCATCTCACCAGACCTTAATGATGCACCAGCTTGTGCTCTGTCCACTATGACACTCAATTGAGCTGCTGTCTTTTTACTGTTAGTATTACTGTTAGTATTACTGTTAGTATTAGTATTAGTATTAGTATTTCCTTTGATATACATTGCTGTGGTTATAGGATAAAAGTTACCAGCAACAGGTTCATGAACTTGTAAATCCCATGTTGGTCTGTAATTAAGAACACGATGTTGGAATTCTCTGCCATTACTATCAGTATATACAGAATTACGACCTTCAGGGCCACTATCAACATTAGTTATAAATTTAGACATAATTTCTTTTCCCATACCATCATCAACAGGTACAGGACCAACAGTCCATTCCATTTCTACTGTTAAATCATCTTTGTATAATCTTATAGTTTGCATAGCCCAATCACTAAATACTTGTCTTACTTCAGCAAAATTATTTTTTTTAATAACGGATAAATGTATTGGATTTTTTTTTCTATCACATGATTCAGATGGATCAGTTAAAGTTTTCTCATTTGTAATACATGTGGGAATTTCATTCCCATCTTTTGGTCTAAATAAATATGCCCCACTTGGTTGAGTTGAAAATTCTGGATCTGCTAATATGTCCGATGGTTGTATATTTTGTAAATGTGGATCACGTTCATCTGGAGTTTGTGATGAATGCTTAAAACCAAAATGACCTGGTGAACCATAAGATTTATAATAGGATAAATCATTGGAAACGTCTACAGATATATCTTCATCATTATTACCATTATTATCATTATTGTTGATCTTTCTTTTAATGTTTCTCATTAAACCTGTAGTTGTATCAAATGATACAGTGATAACACCATTAGTGATATAAAGTTCGTTACCATCATTCATAACATTCATTGCATGACCATTGATATTAATATTATTATTAGTATTAGTATTAGTATTTAAAACAGTCCAATTTTGTATTGTTAATTTGTAAGTTTTTCCTGATAATGCTAAAATATCTTTTGCTTCAAATCTTACTGTCCATGGGGCAGCATTCTTATTTACTAAAAATGCACCTGGCGATGTTGTAATTACATCAGCATGTACAAATTTATTATCATATTCAATTGTAGCTACAGGTGGTTTGTTACTTTTATCATTACTATTAATATACAGATCAACAAATTGAGATCTTTTTCTTCCTAAAGCATTATATACATATATATTAGCAGAATCACCAATTGATAGAGATTGTGTTGCTGCGCAAGTAGACTCGTTTTTAGCCATACGACATGCATCAATTTCAATTTTGAAATCATTATTATTGTCAGTGTCATTGTCATTATCATTATCATTACCATTACCATTACTTAAAATTGAAATCTCACCAAGTAGCTTCTCACCAGCAGTTAAAGCTTTTGCCATAATACGTTTGTAATCTTCAGCAACATGCTGTTTTGAGGTTCCTGTCATAGCATCATGATGATTCAATAAACCTATAGCAGCAACAACTTCATTTTCTACATGAACCATCTTATTTTTTAATTTATCTGTTAAATTAATATTTTTATTTTTATTTAAATTTATTGCTGTAAAACTTTGACGTAATGTTTGTAAAAAACTACTACTTGTACGTTCCAAGTACTTCAATGTTGGTCTACTGGTAAAGTAGCCAGCCCAATAACAATGAGCACAATCAGCATAAGGAAAGAAATCATCAGTTTTTGTTGTAAATTCTAAATGAGAATCATTCTCGTTTACCTTTTCCATCTTTTTTTCTTTTATATTTTCTAATTCTTTTGCTCTTGCAACAGTATATCTTTCTGGATTTGACCAAAATAATTTGTATTTTGTTTTCGTTTTTTTGTTAACTCCTTCAATTAATCTATCCACAGAATTAAACCAACTTTTTGCATTACTATAACAAAAATCTGCACCCATTTTCATCATAATATTATTACCACGTGCCCAATTAGATTCTTCATCTAATGATTGAATGAAGGTATCAACCATACTATCAATATTACATTGTTCTAATTTAGGATCTGAGACTACTGGATCATTTCTACAATATATACATGATGTATCAAAACAATAACCATTAGGTGGGCCATAATTACCAGATGAAAAAACACCTGTAAATACTTCAGCACTTGCAATACTTTTTGAGCCTTTCCATATAAATTCTAAATTTTTTTCATTTTTTCTTTTTATCATATCCTGATAGTCAATTCTACCAAAATATAATGCATCAAAACCAAATTCATCAGATAACCATGCATGAGTTGATGAATGTCCAAATGGATCTATTTGCCAACCAACACGTGGTGTATAACCATCAAATACTTCTTTTAAGAAATCATGCCCTAATGTAGTTTGGTCTATCATTGATATATAATGTGCACCTGCTTCATCATGCATTACCCAACCACCATTAAGAAAAACTAATTGTTTAGTTTCTGTTACTAATCGTCTCACTTGGTTTCTCTTCTTTTCATTTTGGTCATTCCACCAACGAGCAAAAAAGCTTATCTCGCAAAAACTGAAAGTTCGGGATGGATCATCAATTAACTCAGTTAAAACTGTATCAAATATTAATTCAACCTGTGCGAGGTATATGGTAGCATTT
>JACKZZ010005931.1_pt1 | contig 15729 bp, 10 predicted proteins | sample 8027871 | NCBI WGS metagenome assembly JACKZZ01 (sample SAMN15724774, study PRJNA655200) | protist metagenome | isolation source: fluorescence activated cell sorting (FACS) single amplified genomes of... | place: USA: West Boothbay Harbor, Gulf of Maine | collected 2000-07-19
GGATTGCCCGACCACACATTTACGTTGATCAAGAGTCCGTCGATGTTATGGAACTCGATGCAAGTACATTCTTGGGTCAAGAAAATATTAATATCAATAGGGAAATCCCAACATCATCACCACCGGCTGTTGTGCTGCCTCATACGTCAATACCAATGGAAACAGAAGAACAACACGAAACTACAACAGTACCAACAAAAGCGACACCGATTCCAACACTGACATCGATTGCAAGGTCAGCAACTCCAAATACTTCATTAAGAACTTCCATTGTGCCAGGTATGGCTAAGTCTGTGTCTCCACGAATTTTACCCAAAACAAAGATAAGTATACGTAAATCAAACAAAATTTAGGAGAGAAACAGTAAGCTATGTATATATTTTACAACTTGAACAAATACGTGTAATTTTATTGATAACGAAGCAATTTCATTATTCCTTAACTTCCTTTTCTGAATCATCGACGCTCATTGTTGACAATCGGTAAAATCCTCCCAACAAAAAGTTTGAAGCTCTTCCACGACAATCGATAAAACTTGGGTCATAACGTTTAACAGAAATAGCTCGGAAATCAAGACTAACACGAGTGAAAGAAGTTGAATTAGGGTAACAAAAATGGTAAACCCTGTTTCCCCAAAATCGAATGCCTTTACCAAAGCCGCTGACATTCAGGGGGTGGTAATCTGCCTTCCCTGGGCTGCTTTCAACTTGCAATGTATTTGCTCCCCAAACTGCCGTGCAAGGCAGCCAAAAATTCAATTCTCCAGCTTGGTGATGGTACTCTGCATCACAATGTGGACGTCCAATCGCTTCATCAGAGGGAAAGCTAACCCGTAATGTGGGTGACCGTTGAAAAGCTACCTCATCAGCATTGCATCCAATTAAAGGTGCTACGATATTCCGACAAAATGATAACATGAGTGAGTCATGTCTCGCTTGAAGGTCTTTAGCTATAACCGCATCTGGCCCTTTAGCAAAGGAAGATCGTAAGACACGGTTGTATGCTATGTGAAATAGTGTAGTGTTGCTGCCTTTTTGACAACCTTTTCTACCAGCTGGTGTAAGATGGAGATTCGACAGAAACATAGATTCAGCACTATTTCTAGCACAAGGCATAAGTCCACAATCTTCTCTATTTTTTTCAATACTGGTAAGTAGCCCTTCAGATATCTCTAGATCAGCAATATCAATACCTGAGATAGGACTACGAAATATGTCGATCAAAAGGCTTCTAAAATCAAAAACCAAAGCATCGAAAGAAAATTCAAGCTCTTGTCGTTCAGCTTCAGAAGGAAGAAGAGTTTCATCATCTGGTAAGGGTGTCATGAGTGGTTGCCGTGCACGATCAAGCGCCGGCGACTTTTGTCACGTTTCACTATTGTCAAGTTCCTGCTTTTGTGGAAGCAGTACCTTATCATCTACCGGCGTCTCTGCTTCACTTTCAGCCACTTTGAATACAGTATTGACCATCTGATTCGCTACATTTGATTTCGCAACAATATCAACTTCTTTCTCTTTCATCGACAATGATTTGATATCATTTTCCGTCGCATTCACCTCCGCCTCATCTTCTTCTTCTTCTTCTTCATCAGGCAGCTCTGGTAATGAATCTACATCAAATATTACACGTATCCGTAACGTGCATGATGGACATAGTGCAATATCTTCTTCATCATATAACTCTTCCAATTCAATACTAAACTTATCACCACACGGGCAAGGATAGCTATATGTCAGAGTCTCAGGATCATAAGTCATGTCCTCTATCTCTACTTCTTCATATATTCCTGCACTCATATTTGAATAACCAACCTGGTTACACTCTGTCCTATACGTTACTACTAACTGAAATATCTTTAAATATGTAGATAAGAGGTGGAAACAGTTCGGTGTGGAATTGTGGAGTTAACGCTGTTTTCCAATATCTCGGGAATTGAAAAAACAATAAATTAAGCCTTTCGTGCTCTTTGTTGTAATAAATGGAGACGTAGAATCTAACTAAATTTTGATTTTAGGTAAAGTATTTTGAAATAGTCTCATTATCCACCCTGTGAGGTGAGTCCTTCAACAATCACGACTCATGTTCTTGTTCCTGCAGTTATGTTTCATCATCTCACAATATTTGGATTGGGTTGGGGCTCAAACTATTCCAATAAACAGTGTCTGTAATGCTTTCACGTTTGATGATGTACCTGCTTGCTATGTAGACTGTGTGAGAGCCTGTAGATTAGACCCGATAAATCAGAATGGGTTTGCAACAAGTTGTGATTGTGAAAAACAAAAATGTAATGACATTAATGAAAACCCTGATTTTTCAAACTGTACTCCAGCTGCTAATGAAGAGTGGACACTATATACAGATAATGATTGCTCAACAGCGTCTTTTAGTCAACGGTGTGAATCCTGTGTCAGCTCAGGCTGCAGCTTTTGCGATCGATCGTCTGACCCAGATACAGTAGTATTGGAAAAATCTGCTATAAGTTTTTGTTGGGATGGTGTGGGTAATGACGCTTATTATGGTGAATGCAGTTCTGATAAAGGAGAAGACGTCTTGAAGATGTACGTGCGTGGCCTGCCCCTTTCTATACAAAGCCTATATATCCCAACAACAACTCATCACTAACATCTTCTTCTTATCATACAACTTCTCTTTACTACTCGAATTTAAAGATATAGTAGTGACGAGGCAGCAGATCAGGTATGCGCACTTCCCGAAGTATCAATTGCCCAAGTTCTAGTCTTCATAATTGTATTCACATTGATGCCTATATGTTGTTGTGGACTTGTGATATATGGCATGTGCTTTGGTGCATCTGCTATATTTAAACTATTTGGTTGTTTTAGTAGAAGTGCATCTATCGCAGTTGATGATAACGACTTTCAGCCGAGTGGATTGCGGGGGTCCCACAGGAACAACCAGATGTATGTACTTCCACCAGATACTGTCCCTGCAGTTGTCTCTTCCCAACCAGTTCCGACAAGTTTCCAAACAGGTGTCATCGTGAATCCTTCCACAGGGAATATTGCCTCAGAGATGCATGCAATGCATACAGGTGCAGCCGGAGGTGATGAAGTTCACAAAGAGATTCCCACTGCTTATGCACAGGCTATATTTTAGACGAATGGAAACTGAAAAGTTTTTGTAGTTTTTGTTTCTTTATGTAAAGTAATGTACATGATATATATTTTCTAAAACCAATCTTATTTGGCCCAAACAATGAAGCAACATGAATCTTTTTTAAACTCGGAAATACATAGGAAGTTCGATGCAACGAAATACTAGACAATTTAGAGTCTTCTTCTAACAAGATGAGCATGCTGGATCTAAGTCTGCCTTAGGAATGTATTTTTTTATTAAGTAAGGCTGCAAAAAGTACCCCAATGCTACTAAAATACCACTAATAGTGCACATCACTTCGAATCGATGGTTTATATCGAATTGAAATCGGTACTGCATGCTAGCATATGAACAGCCACTTAGAATAAGGGATTGTATGATTTTTTCCCATTTCGATCCAGATCGTTTCACTCGTAGCAATTCTTTTGAATAATATAACAAAGCAACTGTTGCTGTACATTTAATTAGTTGCTGACTTGAATCCAAGACACTGATGAGAGTATTCAATCCTGTACTTTCCAGTATCAGAAATTTGAATGATTTTTCTAAATATGCGTTAAACTTGATGAGTCCCCACAACTTCAAAAGTATTATATAACATAAACTTGGTACAGAATAAAATACAAAGGCATCCAATACTGCAAATACAGTGAAGAAGAGAAGTGTTGTACCAGTACCTGAAAGCACAGCCAGTGCTAAAGACAATTCAACCACACTAGGCCACTTATCACGTTCTTGCCTCATAACTTTTGGTTCAGACTTACCTGTAAGCCATGTACTGGTGCTTAACAATTGGATCCCTTCTTGCTCTCTACCCTGGCTCTTAGATGGAGTTCGTCCTGATTCAAGCTTTGAGCGCTTATTTCCTACGGAGCGACTCCGATCGCGCTTTTCAACCATACTTTCAAAGAAATGTAATAGTCTTATCAGCTAGAGCCATTTTGAAGCGCTTGATTTTCACGCTATGATATCGGAAACCGGCGCAAAAACCAAATCAAAATCCGTGGTTTGGAAATGGTAGTAAACTCTGGATAGAGTCATGGAAATCGTTGCTGAAGAGAATGCCAGTGTGCAAAATATTGTTGGTGTAGATGCAGCGAGGCTCCTTAGTTTCTACAGTGAGGCTCCACAGGAAGAGCTTACTTTGGATGAATTTGAGACATATGCCTTTGATAGACTACGATTACTACGTAAAATTGAAGATTTTCGTACACGTGGCTTTGAAGGTAAAGAATTATCTTTTAAAATGTCAAATATAATTCGTAATTTTATGCCACAAAAAGATCATCGTAAGGATTTAGTTAGTCACTTTATCTTGCGTCTTGTTTTTTGTCAAAAAGAAGATGATCGTAGATGGTTTCTTACAAATGAATGTCATTTATTTAAACATCGCTTAGACGAATTATCACCAGTACAACGTAAAGAATTTATGGCAAGTAATGGTTTAACATTTGATGCTGTTCCTCTTGATGAACGATCTGAATTGCGAGATAGACTTATTGGTCTTGCGGGTGTTACGGAACAAAATTTACTTGCAACTGATTTCTATAAAATTCCATATACACAAGCCTTATCACTGATAACAAAAAGAGAAGTATATTTACAAGCTGGTTATGCTTATGTTCCAATTAATCGTCTTGTATCAACTATTGTTGCTCGTTTTCGTACATCTCTTGCAAGATCTCTTAACGAAGCTTTTAATATGTCTGGTGTTGTAAAAAGTGATTCAAGACTCGAACCTTTACTAAAAGGAATGAAAAAAGCTAACCTTGGTAATGATTTCTCGAAAGCTCAAGCTGTTGATAAACTTACTTTGGGGAATATCGATGCGCGTGCTGACAAGAACATGCCATTATGTATGAAACATCTTCATAATGGTCTTCGAAGAGAACATAAACTTAAACATTGGGGACGTTTACAATATGGTTTATTTTTGAAAGGTGCTGGACTTGAATTAGAAGATGCTATACAATTCTGGGAGAGTCACTTCCGCAAGATAATGGATCATGACAACTTTCAGAAAAATTATTCTTATTCATTTAGACACATGTATGGTAAAGAAGGTGCTCGGAAGAATTACACACCATATAGTTGTATGAAAATTATTATGACTACTCCACCTGAAATGGGTGCATTTCATGGTTGTCCTTATCGTCATATGCCTGAGAATCAACTTGTTGCATTACTCGGATCTTTGAGTATTGGGGGTACCGACATGCACGATATTGTTAACAAAGCAAAAAATAGTCATTATCAAATCGCATGTCAAACACATTTCGATATTACACATCCTGGACACGAAAAATTGACGGGATTTACTACTGGAGAAAGTGTTGCTAATCATCCAAACGCATGGTTGCAAGCGTCAATATCTTATGAGAAAATCAAAAGTGGTGTTGGGTCATCACCTACTCCACCTGATACTGGTAATGGTAACGCTGTTACACCTACTGACGACAAAGTTGGTACGATTGAAACTGGAGGTAGTGCTATAGATGGTTTCAATTCAGGTGCAGCAACAGCAGTGACACCAGCAGCTCCTGCATGAGAAATGGGATGCAGTGAATGGTTCGTTTCGTTAAGGATAAATGCTTTGGCTGAGAATATGCTAGGACTATGTTGTAAATTATTTCCCTTTAAATACGTACAGTCGAATAAAGCAGATACATAACTTAACCATTCTCTTCCTCTATATATATTTATTCTGTGTGTTGGTGAGTATTGCCTATTCAGTCTGGACGTCCATGGTATTAATTGGGTCAATAGTTCCAATATTACTGATATTTGAAGCCACGCTATTATCATTATTATTACTAGCAATATCAACATTATCATCATCAGTACTTACCAGAGTGGTAGAACTTTCTACCGACAATGTGTTCTGTCCCAAAAGTGTTAGGTGTGTAGCCGTGGAGATTCCATCATTGACATTAGTGCTGCTTGTTAATGTGTAATGGTCAGCCAATTCGTTTTCATAGTTATCAGTGAGGTGAAGCTCATTGTCATTGTCATTGTGATTGTCATCGTCAATATCAGTACCACTGGAAGCGGAAGAAGAAGTAGCGGTAAGGAGATCAGAAAAAGTGTTTGGATCCAGTTGACTTTCATTGGTATCTGTATTCATATTTTCTTCATCATCGCTTCCATCAGATGATGAATTAATACTATCACTAGAGTGGTGCGTAATTCCATACTCACTAATATTCAGTTCACTTTGCTCAGCCATTGCCGTTTGATGGACACGGAGTGAGCGTTGAAGACGAGATACCATATCCCGTAAGAGATTCGATTCGGACTGCATCCTTTTCATAGAAAGCTGAGTATCACGAAGGGAATTTTCTGCTCTAAGTCGTAAGGAGCGCTCAACATTTAATTCAGCTGTTAACATTGTAATTTTATTTGGCTGTACTTGAAACCAATCTCTGGATGCGAAGGAGAAAATCAGACACCATAAATGAAAGTCTAAGCGAATCATACCTTGGGAATAAACCCGTGGAAATCTTTGTGCAAGAATAACAATGTACACTATCTTTCTAAACTGTGGTGGAAATTGCTTATGTCGTGATATTCTAGGTTGCCATAATATTGGTGGAAGCTTGACAGGTGATGACGAGCTCTCAAAATGACTCGTATTACGGTCCACCTCCTCCTCCTCCTCCTCCTCCTCATCATCATCATCGTCGCTTTCACTTTCATCGCTATTAGTATTATTGGCATTATCACCATTAGTGTCAACATTGGTCTCAGTGTCCATATTGATATGCTCAATATGCTCATCAATAGCACCCAGCCCTTGTTCAGTGGCAATATTTATAAAGTTCCCGTTATTCATTTGCTCATTGTTACTACTATTAGCGACTTCAACTTGTACATTGATTGCCACACGTGGGACGCATTGAAGTGGTGCGTAGTATACACTTGACAAGCACTCAGTCGTGTAGACACCTCCGACGATTCTATGAATTTTCAAGAGCTCTCCATTTTCTTGAACAGGTACTAACATTACTCCGTCGTCAGCAAGGAGATTATAGAAGTATTCAACAAATCGCTTGGGACAACTCGCACCAATATATACACGGTCGTATCGAGCAGCAGAAGCTGCACTTGGCACATCAATAGCAAAGCAATTTCCATGAACAAATTGTACACCTTCTCTTGACACCAGAGGTAAATCCGACTCACCATTTTCGCGACGACTTAAAATATCACTAAACCAAGCAGTAGTTGCTAATCGAGAATTTTCCACTAATTCGGCATTTAATTCAACCCCATGTGATACACCATTTTCTCCCAGCAAACAAGAAGCTAGACAAGATAGGTAACCACTACCTGATCCAATATTAAGAAAAGACATGCCACCTTTCAACTCTAGAGCATTTAAAATTGCACAATACATATGTGGTGCACTCATATGTACTTGAGAATTTCTAAATGGACGATCTGAATAAACTTGACCATCATCATAATCACCAGGAATAAAAGTTCCTCTATCTGTGTAAGTAAAAGCAGAATGTAATGATGGACTATCAGTAATAGAGATTACACCATTACTAACAAGAGCGGACACAAGACCTTCATTATTAGTAGCTTGAGATAGCCATGCCATTTTATTCAACACTCCAAAAATCTACACAGGACTTCAAAGAAATGAAGTCGATTATAACCAATAATAGGAAATATTAGCACTAATCGTTTCAAACTTAGCAAAACAATATAGAGTTCAACGAATTCAACCAATCTAGGCTAATAATTCTTCGTTCTAAAGTTTTCGCTGTTGCTTTTCAATTTAAGATTTCGACGTGCGTACGCACGTCGGAACAAAATGTACTTCAACCTTCAAAACAAATGGAAATTTTAGATATTTTATTGAATTGGGAATATAGAGCATATTAGATATTTCTTTATTATTACAATATATGCATTATTTAATTGTGTGCACTTTCTTTTTCATTCACTGTTCTTTTTGTTTCATATATTCTCGCACAGAGCACCGTGGTGTCATCAGGCATACCCCCAGACCACATGATATCATTGTCTTTCGCAAGTATAGCAAATGGAGAATCTTTTGTTTTATCTAAAGACAAATCTCTCGCTTTCATAACAAGATCTTTTGCTAATGCATTCATAGCTTCTTGTTCATCTGTTGGGTGTTCTTCTCTCAAAAATTTAATACCAAACCATTTATCTTCCCATGCTTCAATTTCATAAAGAATTTCATCCAAATCAATATTATCAAAAAGTCCATCAGTTGCAAGTATAACAATATCACCTGCTTGAACCGGAATAGAAAACGTTGTCGCATCACTAGGCCGATCAAATGATCCTTGATGTTCAGGTATTCCAGAGTGACCTAGTTGATATGGCAGATTAAATGAGCGTAGTTGTTGTTGTGATAGAAATGCAATTCCCATATCATGACCAACATGACCAACATCACGTGAAGGTTTGTGACCAGCCATATACCCAACTGTTTCACGCTGCATATGTCTTACAACCATTAAACCACTGTCACCTAAATTACTGACTGTCAACTGATTTGAAATTGTGTCAATGCTTGCAACGCATATAGTACTACTACCTGTAATTTCTTCAGAGTCTGTAGCAGTCCAAGCATCAACAATAATATCTAAAGGATGTATAGGTTCAGAATCAAATAAATTCCCGCCGAATTCTTCATTTGTTTGGTCATTTATCAGTTGTCGTTGCAGTGCATCTGATTCAATAACCATTTTTGCGTTCTCAACTAATTTATGAGCATAAAGACGGGGATCAACACCATACTGTCTCCAGCTTCCGACACCATCGGCAACTATCATATATACATGACTAGCTAGATCTATTCCAGGTGGTGTATAGCCTCCTTTCACTTGCACAGCATAATGTGCATCCTCACATAATGTAATATCAGTACACAATTCACCTGGACCATAATCTCGTCGATTTGCACCAACACCGTTGTCTTTCTTAAATGGATGAGGCAGGGCAAATTCTGATAGTGTTATAGAGTACAAAGGATTTATGGGAGGTATCATTGTAAGTGTGTCATCTTGTTCTTCAGTAGCATTACTCTTGGAGACACTATTATCCAGCTCGTGTTTCCTGCCTATAGATGCAACTCGAGTACCTTCGGGTAAGCCAGTTCGTCCAAGGACATTTCTCATAAATGATTTCTTCCCTCCAGAATTAGCAGCGCTAAACGCACTATCACTTAATTCACCACTATTAATTATAGCAATAATGCTACCTTCATGCATGATTGGAACATTACGAATTTTATGATGAAACATGATTTCTCGACAATGGTGAACAGAATCTTCTGGGGAACAAAAAATTATTTTATTTTTTTTTGTTAAAACTTCACCTATTCGGTCACAAAGAGCCTTTTCTTGTCCATCATGAACCGTTGAAGGATATCTTTTATGAATGTAGGAAATAATATCACGTGCAGTAAAAATACCTTCAACTTCACCATCACTATCCACACCTATACATGCACTTAATTTTTCATTTGCAATATGAGAAATTGCATCTTTTATTGTTAAATTCACATCGAATGTAACAGGTTTATTATCACGAGAATTACTTTGTAAGATATCCTTCAAGCGTCTCTTCAGCTTCGGTTTTATTGCACTTCCTTCATTGTCGCTATCATAGTCTAATGAAGTCTTAATTGCAAATCTAGACATTCGAGAGGTGTGATAACCTCTTTTAGCAATAATACTATTCATTTCATCCTGAACGTTACATGCAATATGGCTTCTTGAGAGCACTTTACCTCCGCTAGTGCATTGCAGCCGACGAGAGAGGGATAACCTACTCCTGCTAAACTTCGAGGCTAAGGGACGCAAATCCTTCAACATCAACTAGCAGTGATCTCTTTATAGTAATGTACTCATATAAAAACGACGCTGAAGTTCTCTCAATATTTCGCAGACCGGAACCCGGAGGTTTAATCTCGATCGGGGGCAAAGAGGATGAAGAGGGGATGATTCGTGGGGGAGTTTCAATGGGGAACATTTTCGGAGAGTCTTGACCCACCACCACCACAAAATATGACACCTTTTACACTAATATGACATCTTTTACACTATTACAATATATTAACTTATGCTTTCCAATGACCCGCAAGATGTTTATCTTTCTCATTTCGCCTAAGAGTAGCGCGATCACTAACATTGATACCTATCATGTCTGGTGTAGTATTATCTTCAAAAGCACTATGAGCCCTAATCGCACCATCTTTTCTCAATGGAAGAGCCGTTGATTTCCCAAAACTTGTCACAAAATCTTTTTCACCAACAAATTTCGTTTTCTTACGTTCATTTAAATCCTTGATAAATTTTTCACGCGGTGATAAAAAGATTTCTGTGTATTGACCTTTATATTGCTCATCTTTTACACTGCAATTTATTTTTTTCTGATATTTTTTGTAAGTGTTGTAAGGCATAGTATTTCTTGGACTGCTAACTTGTACTCTTGGTGACATGACACTACCACCACTGAACTTAATCGAACGAGGACTATGATGAGGTAAGTGTGACTTAGACATTATAGTATTTGAAGCATAAGTGTTTTGGAAATCTAATGCTAATAGTGGTATTTCAATTTCGGGAATCATTTGTGGTTCATTAACCTTCGATGTACTATTGATTCCACTCCAATCAGAAATTGATGAGCCTTCACAAACACTTGTTTGATGATGAACTCTTGTAGAGCTCGGTTTGCTGTTGTTTGGTCGTATTGGTGACGATATTATTGAACCACGATGTGTCGAATTTAACTCACTAGCTGTAAATTTACCAGAATACATATCAGATATCGACTCAGACAGAGCTACGTTCATATCATCATCTTTAAGTAGTGTTTTGGGACCATCAAGTAATTTTATATTGTTCTTAACCGTTTGTCCATTTGATGAAATAATGTTTTGAAGACGTTTATTTGAATGCAAAGAGGGGTTTTGTGGTGCAAGAGTTGTCAAAGCTCTTCCTGAAACTGCTCTTCGTGTTCTATCACTATCCATCGTCAACATTCTCAATGGAGTATAACTCATTGATAAAGGGTCGTCAAGAGCCATTTTCTTTGTATGAAGATCATCGATATGACTGAGAACGGGTGCATCTATCTTCACAGGACCATTTGGAAGAGAAGATGCAATTATGCTTCGTGCACTAGGTGGGATCACACCTTTTCTCATCGCTGTACCATATTTGCCACCAAATACATGAGATTTCAAAGAACCAGAATTGTTACGATGTAGTTCATAAGTTGGGTCTTGAATCATTTTTTCTATAATATGATTTACGAAATTCGACATTATCTTCTTTATACTTGGTTGTGATCTACCATTATTGATTGCAGCTGCGACAATAAGTCGATTGTTTCCGACCTGTAAAATGATAGGTGCATCTTTCGATGAAGCTAGAACTTGCGTAGGTTGTCTGAGAGAATCAGACTTGATTTTCCATTGTCCTAAACATGTTAATATAAAAGAATTTATACCCGAATTATCTATTTCATTGAAAATATAATGCTGTAAATGTTTGTTGTTAATTCTTGCTACAACTTCCAAGTCTACAGAGAGAGCTTCAATTTCGTTTTTGGTGTTTTTATTATGTGAATATGATGAATATTGCACACTGGGATTTTTATAACGCGATGATGGCGGCTTACCAGATTTCGGAATTCTTATCAAACCAGTATTCGCTATGGGTTTCCAAAGTACACGATCAACATCATAAGTATATAGATCACCTGTTTCATTATCGAAGAAAGCAGACGGATAAGATCCAACCGATGAAGCATACACAGGAAATGCCGACAATTTTTCTAACTCGCAACCACCATTTCCATTGAGTAAGTTAAAAATAGTCCCAGTGCAGTGGTCCAAAACATCAACTAATGCAGCTCCACCACACGTAAATGTAGGTTTGTCAGTTTCATTCGCCATATGAAATAATATTGATAACGGTGTTAACCTTGAATCAAAAGGTGAAGTACACGAGTCACCCCCAACAAATATTATATCGATACTATCGAAATTTATACTGGCATTCTTCTGATTAATGTCTGCCAGAGTATTTTCATAGTCACATAGATAGTTCAGGGAGCTTAATTCATCAACTCTACAGCATTCAAGAATAGGTTTATCCAACTCCGCACCAGCTACATTTTGAATATTTTGCAAACATGACAATACCATGGCATTGAAGATAGCAAACGAAGACTTGCCTCGTGCACTTGTCCTTGGTTCTTCATCCACAAATGCATCCACTATTAAAACCTTCATCATAAAATAGAAGTATATTTAGCAATTCTCTGATGATGCATAATAAACCGTACAAGTTTGAAGTCGAACCTTCACCTTTGGAGTGTTTCTTCTTCGGCCGGACACTGCCGGAACTTAGCAAAAAGAATAATTGGAGAAGTTGGGAAAAAAATCTGTATGTAATGACCTTCAATGCTTTAGTATCTTTGTACATTAATTAACGATATCTACAAATAAAAATAAAAAGGGAAATCATTTCCTACCACTATTCAGGGCTAAAGTATCTTCTTTCCTTGCTTGACTTTCAGTATCAAGAGCTGTGTTTTCTCCTGTTGGTACTCTTATAGTATTAGATCTATGATGTAAAACATTTTTATGAGAAGCATCTACTTTTGATACTAATTGATGCATAGAATTTGAAGTTTTTATTGACTTTTTAACAGCTGCTACTGATATACCGATATCATCACTCACTTTTTTCATACTTAACAGTTGTTCATCTATACTATGTGATAAATCAGTATTACTGCGTGTTAAACCTTTACGAACACGATTTTGCCGTAATGGCCCATTCAATGATTTACTTAATTGTTTCAATGGAAAATCAGAATCTTTGATAAATTTATTTTTCCTTCTATTAAGAGGATAATGCATCTCAAATCTTTCCGGTTCCAACTTGGGTGCCTGTGGGTCCATCTCACGTTTAGTTCTTAAAGTATTTGTTATCTGTTCTGGTTGTGGATCTGTTGGGTTAATAGGTGGTAATAATTTACCACCACCAAATATGACAGTTTTTTTTCTTTTTTCTGCAAGTGTTTTAGCTTGACGAACAAATTCCATTTCAACGTCAATGCCCGAACCACTACTTATGCTATATTCCACTCCAATACCTGCAGATAAACCAAAAGGATTACGTGCTCTATCGGGTTTCAGCATGTTACGTAATTCTTCTTCAAGCGCATACTCATCATCATCATCCATCATTAAAGATTGGACTTCAAGAGAAGTTTGTTGCTGAATTGATTGAGATTGATTTGAAGTAATTCTACTAGCTACGTCGGAGCGAGGTGAACCAATTGGTGAAATATTATTTGAAATATTTTTGGCTGCTTGTAAGCCTGATCCACTTACAACAGATGAAGATCCTTCTGTTCTTTTAGTTGGTACTGATAAACTTTGACTAGTGATTGACAACATATTCTGGTTCACTAGAGATGATTCGTCTTGATTATCATCCAAACGAAAAGTACCTTGTTCAGCTGCAGAAAGAGCATCTGATATGACCTTTGGACATGGTACATCTGTCCCAACCTTTGATTTTGCACCACCCCAAGAATTTTTCCCAGATAAACCTAAATTATCTTGTTTTGACGAGTCGCTCTGATTTCTTATAGGTGACGATAAGCTAATTTGTCCAGCAAAATGGGAGTCAGGTTGCCTTCCTGTAAATTCCTTAACTGAAAGAACTGGTGTAAGAATACTGCGCGCTAAAGGTGTGCTCAATGCTGTAGACGACATAGAACGCACTCGAGGATCTTCAATCCAAGATTTAGCTTCGTCAGGAATGCGTCTAGTTTCAATATTTGCACTTTCAATTGGTTTAAAAGGCGACAGTGGTATATCAATAGCTATATGGGATGCTAAACTTGTATCAGATCCGTCATCAACTCTAGGTTTGTTATTTGGTGTATTACCTCTAGATCGATTTGTAGTAACAACATTTACACTAACAGGTGGTATTTCGTGACTAAATTGAATCTTGTGAGCCACATCTTCTCTGTCAATCTTAGTATCATTTTCTTCTAAATCAAGTTCGTAATCATCATCATCATCAAATTCAGGTAGAGTCAGCTGAACACCAGCTAAACCGAGAACAGCTGCGTATGCTTGTTCAAGGGCATCATCATCATCGTTCATTATTTCACTATATACATCTTCCAAATGCTCCAAGCGTTCTTTTCTCGAAGGACTAAGAAGTGGCACAACAGGGTATTCCTTCGAAGCAGGACGAAAATTTGGTGCACCAACTTTTGGATGAGGATATGCTTTCACTCCGTCATAAAACTGTGTATGTGCATTTCTATTTGCTATGTCTTCATCATAAAGCGCATAACCTTGAACAATTGGCACAATAGGTTCTTTCTTCAATAAAGCGCCATCACTGTTACTCTTTATAGGAAATGCTTCCACCTCTTTCATATCATTGAGAGATAATGAATTTTTCGAGATTATTCCTTCAAATGCGGCATCGAAATCTAAAGACTCAGCCCCACTAACTGTGACACGTGGATATTCTGCACTACCTAGAACACGCTCATGAGTACCTGACACAGACATAGGTCTATTTTGAGTGTGAGTTCCAGTAAGTAGTTCTCTCTGTCTCTGCTCTTCCTCTAAAATAGTTAGCCCAGCACGAATAAATGATCTTTGGTATTTTCTTTGCTTAGCAGATCGATTCAAAACCTCTTGCATCGTAGTACGATCCCATGAGAGAACAGGTCGTGCACTTCCACCTTTACCTTCAGGCGTGAGAGAAGCTCTGTGTTCCACTTCCATTGAATGGGCTGACATCAAAGCGTTGCGAACATTATCCTCAAATATGTGAAGTGTGATATTACTGAGACGCTCCCTTTGTGAGATTTGACTCGTGTTTTGTTCTGATTGATCAATGGACTCGACAATATCATTCGTATCTTCACCAGGAAGTAAAAGGTTTCTTGAAAATGTGACTGACCGTTGATCATCCAAAAGAGTGTTGCCTATATCACCATAATCTCCACCTTTCGATTCCACAGATGGAGCATGAAGAATCGAAGATGAATCAGACTTCTTATCTTTTTTCTTAGACTTCTGTTTCAATTTCTTAACTTTCTCTGGTTTTGCTAACATACCTCGAGTATTTGAACCTATACGATCCCGTTTCTTACTATTGGAAGAAGGCAAAGATAATTCACTTTCGACCATTTGCAGTAGAGATCCATACGCTGGAATATCATCGTCATGATCTATTAATGAAGGATGATCTTCACTAAATCCTAGCATCGGAGCAAGACGATTTGATACACTCGAGAATACATCTGCTAGTTCATGATCAACTAGACCGTCTATAATAAATGCATCGCCCATACGAGATACAATAGGGTTTTCCACTTCAAGTGCTTTTCCTGCCAAGTTCAACCCTTGGAATTGTGATGAATCTTTGAAGTCTGTATTTTTAGGTAGATCACCTGTCCCAGGTGGCTTAATTAAAGACCATACCCCACCTGCAAGGACGGCAACTGCATTATTGGGTGCTTCTGGAGTTATCGCTTGCCTATCAGGTGTGCGAGTACCTCCACGTGAAT
>JACKZZ010004932.1_pt1 | contig 15724 bp, 7 predicted proteins | sample 8027871 | NCBI WGS metagenome assembly JACKZZ01 (sample SAMN15724774, study PRJNA655200) | protist metagenome | isolation source: fluorescence activated cell sorting (FACS) single amplified genomes of... | place: USA: West Boothbay Harbor, Gulf of Maine | collected 2000-07-19
CATACTGAAAACATCTTTGGAACGTTTTAAAAACGAAGTTTCTTTGAATCTTCCACCGGAAATGCCACAAGCGCAGAACGGTGTAAGTATTGAAACCTCAAGGTTAATCCCGAAAAGCAGTGCTGTGCCCGCTACAGTGCCTTATCAGCAGCTAAGTGGGCAGCATGTTTCTCACTCTGGACATGATGGGATCATTAATGAGCATAAAGATAAGGAGGGATCCAACTCCCGTGATACAGCCAAGTAAGCGTACATACAATTCTACAGCTATAATAGTCGCCTTTGTTTTGGGTTCCCTTCCTCTTTGTTTGATGTACTGTGTATGTATAAATTGGTGTCTTTTTGTGTTTTCTTTCGTGCATCTGGTGGAACTAGGGCTCTTTTGTTCGGGGGGTATGATGGCTTGGTGCTGGCCATCTGCATGGTGGCCGGGTGTGCCGGTGGGGGTCTGCCATTGCTCACAGCTACAACGCTTGGTACAGCAGCAACGGCTGCTCGTGCAATCTCGGTGGGTATGAATGAGTTGCTGTCAGCACGGGCCCACCGCCAATACCTCGAGAGTGCCCGTCGGAGAGAAATGTGGGAATTCCAGCACTTTCGAGACAGGGAAATACATCAAATGACCAGCAGGTTTGTTTCACGGGGCATGCAGCGCAAAGAAGCAGAGCTAGTAGTGTCGCAGATGGCTCAGTGTGAGCGTCTCTTTGTGGGACTGATGGTGGTGGAAGAGCTTGGCTGTAGAGTGCCGGATGTGGACGAAGATAGTCACCACTCGCAGCTCATGATGTGGGCGGACGCACTGCTGATGATGGTGTCTTTTGCCTTTTGTGGCCTTTTCCCGTTCGCTGCGCTGTGGTTTGGCATGGAATGTCACTTATCCGACAGCGCTTCGTATCGCCTGTCTATAGTCGTATCTTTTGTCTTGCTGTTGGTTGTGTCGCTGCTCAAAAAGACGCTGAGCACCGCATCGTTACTTCACGCATTGACTGAAAGCATAGCGCTCGGTGCGGGCTGTGCGGCTGTGGCATTCGCTCTGGGCTCGTTGGGTGCGCAGTTTGTCACGTGGGGTGAATAGTTTAAAGGGAATTTTCAGTTACGTGTGTGATATTGAAAATCTGGCAACAATTAGTACTCCTCTTCTCTCACAGTTGCTGATTTTGATTGTGGGGGAGTGAGATGGGGTGGGATGCATAGTGATGAGGGTTCTTTTTGGCACTAGCTGGCGGATTGTTTTACGCAATGGTATATAGTTAGTTTGTGTACAGCACGTCTTCAATTTGAACAAGTGTATTATATTGGATGTTAATCATATATCTTTGACAAGCAAACAAAGTATATTCATCTTTTTATACTGGAAGAAGCATACTATATATATTCCAAAATACTCCGGCAAAAAGCAATAATCCAGTAAACTGAAAAAATGCAAAAGAAAACACTGTTGAAATAATTGCTGCCTATAGAAACGATGGGCCCGACAAGTAATTACAGTGCCTATTTCATAATAAATTGACCGTTGGAGGCCCGCACTGCATCCGCCAGGTCCACGGCCGTAATGTTGCTCTGCTTCTACAGCTGACAGCAGCTTCAAGTAATTGTGGGCAGTGGTAAAGCTGTTGCTGGTGCGGTGCTAATGCTTCTACTACTGCAGCTCATACCAAGGCCGTACCCCTAAGAAGCCGTACTGCGCACTTGCGCCACAGCCAAAAAGGCCTCCTGCGGCACGCTAACCCTGCCCACCTGCTTCATACGCCTCTTACCCCGGGCCTGCTTGTCCAGCAGCTTGTTCTTTCGGGAAACGTCTCCGCCATACAAGCCGGCCGTGACGTCCTTACGCAGCGCAGAAATGCTCGCCGAGGCGACGGGCTTACCGTCGGCCAGGGCTTGAATGCGCACCTGTGTATATAGACACACACATATATATAGCGAGTTCGTAAGGCAATGTTACGGTAGCCCAATAATGACAAATGGGTCAGCCCACGGCGGTAAAATTACATTTTAATACGTCGAAAGACACATAGTTTACGCGCAGTAATCACAAAATAACTAATCCGATAATTCACGTATTCCTTTCGTAATATAACTAAATCACATATCACAGAGCAAAGCGTGCCCTTTAACTGACCTGGAACTGCTTCCTTGGAATCAGTTCTTTGAGTTTTTCGCATATCTTGAGTCCCGCACCCCTGGCCTGCTCCCGCGGCACGATGCTTGCCATTGCCGGCACCAACTCATCATTAAAGGCCACATCGAGCTTGACCAGGTCCCCCTTTCGGTGGCCAATATCCTTAAAAGACATGGTAGCGTAACCTTTGGTGCAGCTCTTCAACTCATCGTGGTAGCTAGTGATGATCTCAGCTAGAGGCATCTTGATATGTAATATATATACACATAATATGATGGTGAACACATCATAATATGATGAGTAACGTATCAAAGAACAGAAAATGTATACTGTATATACAGAGCTACACAGAGCCCGCACGCTCCCCATTGCATATATTCACCACCATGGCACATACCTCGTACGCCAAATATATCTTCTCCGGGGTTATGTACTGCATATCAACGTATTTCCCACGGTGCGCTGAGTTCAGCTCCACCAGCGGGCCCGTGAAATTGGACGGCGCGTACAATTCCAGCAGTACGTACGGCTCCGCGATGCTCTCCACATTGATAGCAGCCGGAAGCTGCGACGGATTTTCCACGATAATGACATCATCTCTGACTCCAGCATCCATTGTGTCGTCATTAGAATTACTGCCATCACCACTGATGGCACTACCAGAACTGCCGTCAGTTTTCTTCTTCCGTTTGTGTGGCTGCGTTGCCTGCTTTCTGCTCCTTTTCATGTTTTTTAATTTTACTTTATAAGCCACACTAGGAGAGGTGACTACCACGTCCATGGCATACTCTTTCTGCAGCCGCTCCTGCACAACTTCAAGGTGCAGCATGCCGAGAAAGCCACAGCGAAAGCCGACGCCCATAGTGGGCGACTTCTCGGCAACGAAATCGAAAGCTTCGTCATTCATACGCAGTTTGGTCAATGCATCTCTAAGTGCTTGGTAGTTATCGGCATCGGCGGCGAATAAACCCGCAAATACTAAGTGTTTATTTGCTTCGCCGCGGAGCGTAGGAGCACTAGAAGCGGAGTCTGTGGTGGCAGCAGTAGTGCTCGATACGCTCGCACGGTCCAATGCACTGCTTCCCATGGCCCAAGTACCTGCTACTCCTAATTCCGATCGTATAGTTGCTTTTGCCAAAAAGGGTTGGTTGGCTAGGCTGCTGCTGCTACTGCTGCTGCTACTACTGCTGCTACTGCTACCGCTATTATTATTAGCACTATTAAAAATGTCATCGGATTTTGCACTGTTCGCAGCCCAACTTACACTACCACGGTGATCTCCTTCCCAAGTAACCCCAGAAGCAGCAGGAGTAGCAGCAGCACTAGTATGAACAATACTCTTTCCAACAAGCGACAGTGTGGGCAGCGACTTGATGCCTGCTATCAGGTAACCCACTTCTCCAGCTCGCAGGGAGTCGACTTTAACCTTACCCGGGGTCAGCACGCCCACTTCCGTAACTTCATAAGACACTACTGCGTTCCCTTTACTTCTACTACCGCTGCCTAGTGTGCTACTAGCACTGCTCCCAACTCTATTAGTTGCAGTGTCAGTGTGCTGAGATGCAGGTATGTGGCTGACAAAGCTGATCCTATCTCCGGCACTGACGCATCCATTGAGCACGCGAAACAAGCACACAATTCCTTTATATGAGTCGTAGTAACTATCGAATACCACGGCACGCAGAGGCGCGTCTGCTTCAGCTTGATTCATTGCCGACGGTGGTGGCAGTGCGTGGCAAATAGCTTCTAGTAGATCAGTCACCCCGGTTCCCGTTTTTGCGGAGCACCGTACCGCATTGCTGCAGTCGATGCCCATACAGCTCTCAATGTCAGCCAGTACTCCGGCAGGATCGGCGTGCTCCACATCAATTTTATTCACCACAGGTAAAATGCCCAACTGCAACTGCTCTGCCTGTCGCACATTGGCCACGGTCTGGGCCTGCACCCCTTGGCAAGCATCCACCACCAGCACCGCCCCCTCGCACACACCCAGCGAGCGACTGACCTCGTGACCAAAATCGGCGTGGCCTGGGGTGTCGATAAGATTGAGCAGATACTCCTGGCCATCTAGCTGTGATTTGTACACCATGCGTGCTGTTTGTAACTTAATCGTGATGCCCCTTGCACGCTCCACTTCTAGTGTGTCCAGCAACTGCTCGCGCATGTCCCTTCTGGGCACAGTATTCGTAAACTCCAGTAACCTGTCACTATATGAACAGAAAGAGCACCGTTAACCACAGCATTAGCGAGCAATTCAGTGACACGACATCGTGCTGTATAAAGGGATACCTGATTGTAGATTTTCCATGATCAATGTGAGCAATAATAGAAAAGTTTCGGATACGCTTTGGGTTATAGACGAAAGGCCGCCCTTGGCCAATCAATACAGGCCTGCATAGTAATAATCGAGTGATTGTCAATAATAGCACTGCCCAACGACTAGCCATATTGAGGGTCTGTGGCACGGTGTGCTTTCGACTCTGTAGTTCAAAGTCACAGTTTGTAAGTGGCAGTGATCAAAAGATGTCGCTCTCCATTTAGCTTTCCAACTTTCTAGTCAAGGTTTTTCTTATGACCAAAAAAGCGATAAATTATGCATACAATTGGACTTTGATGCATAGACGGGAGATTGGACTTCGATGGTGATCTCTGTGCACAGATATCTAGAAAAGCACACACAGCAAAATATTGAAGGGGGCACACACACACACAGGACACACACACGCGCGCGTGTCGTCACGTCTCTTTCTCTTGAATTCAATTACCGCATATAATAATCGAAGAAATCATTGTTCAGCTACTGTACTTCAACTCTAAAATAAATCGACTTTTTTTAACATTTTGCTCGTTAGGTTAGTTATATCGACTCGGAATAGTTATATATTTCTCTGTGCATGCAGGAAGAATCCCTGCTAAGTTCGCTTAATTTAAAAATTCAACATTGAAACCCTTTTTGCTGGTGCGGCCAACATGACCGATCAGTGGAAGTTTGACCACTTGAGAAAAGATCACGCTGGTTGTTGGATTGACTCAGAGAAATACAAAGGCGAAGAGGTGGAGAAGGGATATTGGAGTTGCTGCAAAAGCGAATCTTGGGGTGGTCCAGGTTGTATTGCAATTAAAAGTACTCCGGTGGTGCTGGCAGTGGAGCATAGTAGCAACGAGAGAGGAAAAAGACATACAGGAACATATTTTGAGCGAGAGACGTATCATGGGGAAGTGGTGGAGGAAGGTGGTTGGAGTTGCTGCGGAGATAAAAATGAGAACTCCACAACATGTTCATAAAAAGACTTGTAGAGGATTTGTTGTAATATATGGTCCTTGCGATGTTTCAACGAAAGATGCTTCGTTTATACAACTGATATATAACTATTAAAAATAGCAGTAGCTATATATTTGCCAGCGCCTCCGACTTTTTCAAGCCACAATATATACACTTCATGCACACCACACGGTTCCTATCGCATTTATTGTTACCATACATTCAATTACAAAAATACAACCCAACAGATAGCAGCAGACTACATTTTTACTACTATTCATTACTTCTATTATACGAGGAGCTCTGTGGTCCGCGCTGCTCGTTTCTACTCTACAAGTATCATCTTTCCCCGAAATACAGCTGAATACTGTATTAAAAGATGTCGCGGAGACTCTCAAAGCCAGAGCGCCTACTCTATAACGCGGGTGAGCTGGTTTCGTGCACTACAGAGTATTTCCGCATAAATACGGCTGACAAAGCAGCCACTGCCATCTCTATGCGCAAGCGAACTGGGCACATGTTAAGCCTCATTATTAGCAGTTGTGACACTGACATCCATGCTGCTATATACGCTACTGCTATTCTCTATTCCCACCCCCAGCATCAGCTGGGTCCCTGCTTTGAGAAGGGGACACCACAAGTGCTCCCAAGTCATTCACCGCCTGCTGAAGCTGTTCCTGCAGCTGCTTAAGATGCGCACTCGACTCCATAGCGTTGACGGCGTCCACCGAGAGGCTGCTCCGATGCCACTTCCCCGGAGTAGCAGAGGCGCCGGTGGGCCAGCACTCATTGGCAGGTTTGTGTGGTACTTTGTTGCCGCCGATGGAGAGCGACGCACCCGAGGTTACCGAGGCACTAGGCAACAGTTGGTGCTCGGAAGAGGACGTGGACGCAGTGACTGCTGCCGTACCATCCGGCTCAGGGAGGGGACAGTCACCCGCGTTTTCTCCGTCAGCACCTGAGGAGCGCGACGCGATGTCAGCAGAACTCAGCCCCGGCAGAAAAGAAGGGTTGCTATTACTGTTGGAACCAATGGTAGGCTGTTGCTGGGATCGCTGCTGCGGCTGCTGCTGCTTCGCATCCATGTTCGGCGCTGTTTTGCTGTTATTACTCGTTGCATTGGCGCTCGTTATAATAAATCCCGCGGCCGCCAATGCTCGAGGAGAACTGACACTTGTGGGCGTCAGCTTGCGAGATGTGTTGGGAGTGTGGCCGGCACTGCTCTCAGTACTGTTGCTCTCGACACCACCCAGGGAAGAGACGGGACTGACGGTGATTCTGGCCTTGTCCTCGTTTTCCTTCTCCCTTTCGCGCTCTTTCTCCCTCTCTTCCTCCTTTTCCTTTTCCCTCTTTTTTTCTCGCTCCTTTTCTTTCTCTCTTCCCTTTTCATAATCCCAGCTATCGGAACCCAGAGTGGGCGTGCTCGTGCGGGCGCTAATTGCTGCCAGGAAGTTTTCAGTTTTTTTGGCGTACACTGAAGTCTGAACAGGAGGTGCGGGGGGTTTCACCGAAGAGAAGGAGGATGAGCCGGGGCTGGGATCTCTGTCTCTGTGACGGGCAACGTTGTCATTGTTGGAGGCATCGCGCGCGGCATCTTTGCTGTGGGCATTGGCTGCAGTAACGCTGTTGTTTCGAGTCCTGGTTCCCCTGGCAGCGATAGTGACAGTGAAGGAGGAGGTAGATTTAGTGCCGGTGAGGCGCTCAAAAACGTTGGGAGACGGTTCCGAAACTGCGGGCGCTGCCAGTGCTGCTGCTCTTGCGCCCGTAGAGCCTGATGACGTGCCGGACCCAGAGCTAAAAGCTCCTCCCCCCTGTGGTCCGGAAGGAGCCCCCACGGTAGCAGGGAAGGGAGCATAGGACGAAGGACCACTGTTGCCACCGGCCACACCCGAGGCTGCGGTATGGGTGACATCCTCTGCAGCAGCAGCGGCTGTGCTAAGCTTTGTACCAGTAGAGGAAGCACTAATAGTAGATGAAGTCCCAGCCGTAAAAGATATGGTGTTAGCTTTGCGCATTCCCATTAATTCAAAGTCATTGCTGTCGACCGTGCTGCTGTTCGCCGCAGGAGCAGCAGCTGCAGCACTTCCGTGAGCGGCACTGTTGCCAGCAGCACTGCCAGCAGTGTGGTTCGCAGCAGCTGCACCGCCGCCGCCCACGTGGGCTGCGTGGCTCTGACTCGCCGCCTTCTCCATGGTACGCGTCTGCAGCACCTTCTTCCGCTTGGTCTCCACCTCAGTATCAAAGACCTTTTTCATGTGGCCTGTGAAGTACGTCGGATTAGTCAGGCGGTCGTATACCACTAGCTTGGCCGCAGAAGTGGTGGTGGTGGTAGAAGTGGTAGTGGTTGGATCGTTAAAACTATTTGCGCCGGTGATGCTACCGCTGCGCCGACTGGGTGTGGGGGGCGCGGAAGCTGTTTGTTGCGGCTGCTGCTGGTGCTGCTGGTGCTGCTGCTGCTGGTGCTGGTGCTGCTGGTGCTGCTGCTGGTGCTGCTGCTGCCCACTTCGTTTTTCTTCAGTGTTTTGCTGCTGCTGCTGCTGCTTCTCTTGCTCAAGAACTCGAGTTGGCAGTAGTGAAGGTTGGGACTTGGCCCTATTGAGAGCACCTGCAGCGGCCACCGCGGCCGCGGCCGCCCCGCTATTTGGCGACAGCGTTGTGGAAGTGGTAGCTGCAGATGAGGATTCCGTTTCCGGCTCCGACGAAGCAATCACTAGTCCATTCTCACTACTGCCACTCTTTCCAGGAGCAACACCACTTACTGCGGTTGCACCTTCAACGCTACTGGTGCTACTAGTACTAGTATTAGTATTAGTATAAGCAGCACTGCCAGTGCTCGTGGTTAGCCCCTCGCCGGGCAATATCGTGGCAGCATTAGTAGCAGACGATACCGCGGCAGTGCCGGTGCGATTGATTTCGTCGGCGAGGAAGTCGAAGGCATCGGCAAGCACATCTCCCATGTCGCTGTCACTGTCACTATCGCCGTATTCGTCGTCATCAGAAGCTATGTCGTCGTAGGTGGTGGAAGATAGGGCTGCGAACTTTCCCGCTGTCGACCTGTTCGGCCGACCTCCTCCGCCCATCATTATCACTGATTTGCGGCGGCTCAGAGCCTCCTCCTTCAACGACTCCAACACAGCCTTGCCCGGACGCCCAAACTGTAGTAGAGCACCCTTTAAGTCGTCCACCATCTCCTTAAAGGTGGCTCGGTCATCTTCTAGAAACTTGATCTGCTCGCACTTCTCATCGATTTCCTCCTGCAGCACGCGCTGATGCTCCTCCACATCGTCCACCTTAAACTGCATCTCCACCAGCTTCATAGACTCCTTCTGTATCTTTTCTTTGAGAAACTTGTACTCGTCGACGGAGATGACTGTGTGCTTCGGCCCCGGCGACATCAGGGCGGTGGAGGGTGGTACAGAGGCGGAAGGGAAAGGGGAGCGACACTCCGCTGTCCCAGCTACAGCCCCGGGAAGCGAAGTGCCGTTATCAGATGCAGCAGCAGCAGAAATAGTAACAGAAGTAGTTATTGCCGCAGCTGCAGGTGGCGGTAAACTTTTCGTGCTCCCACTTTCTTCATCCCCGCCCAGCCAGCTGGAGTCCGCCTCGGCCATGTTAGCAAACACCCCGAACAGCTTCTCCTCGTATTCTGCCTCCTTTTGCGTCAGAGCCTGCTCGTGAGCTCTGCGCTGCTGCGCCAGCCGCATCGCGCCCTCATCCACCTCTCTCTTGGCTGTTTTCAGCTTTCCCGTCAGCTCTGCCACCTGCTCTTGGCTGCTGGAGAAGGTCTTTTGCGAACCCAGCAGCATGTCAAAGAGCAGTCGAATGAGCTCGTGGGCCGCAGGCAGAGAGCCCGCCGAAGTTTTCTTCAGCACTTCCAGCGTGTTCTGCGACTGTGCCCCCCCACCGCCACTACCGTTGCGGTTGCTAAAGGACTTGCCGTACTTCCCGCTGCCACCGCTCTTGCTTTTCTTAAAGCTACCCATCTTCAACGAACCCACCGGCTTTACTACGGTCCCACCCTCTCTATTTCCATTTTCACCATTGTAATTTTCACTACCACTGAGTCCGTCATCGTCATCGCCACTCGTCAGCCTCTCTAGTATCTGCTGCGTGGCGCTAATTTGCAGCGCACGAGCACTCAACTGCGAGTCGATGTTAGCCAGCGAGTTCTCTATCTGCAGCAGCTCCTGCTGCTCGGCCAGTGTCAGCACTTCAACAAGGCTCCCATCGCCGCCACTGCCGTCGGCTCCTTCTACAGCTGCTGTCAGAGCGGCATCACCTGCAGCTCTGGACTCTCCTTTACCCAGCACGTCACTTTCAGCAGCAGCAACGCCGTGCGACAGCCCTGGGGAGCGCCGACCGTTACTTCTGACATTGAGAGCGCTGCGACAGGCCAGCTGCCTGCGATCTGCCTCCAGCGCCGCCTTTTGATTGAGTAGCACAAGCTGGGACTGATATTCTCCCTTGAGCTTGTCTGCTACACTCTCACGGGCTGCGATTTGTCCGATGCGGCGACTGAGCCATTTCTTGGTCTGCAACTCGTTAGCAGAATACATTTGATTGTTGCTGCCACTGCGAGCGATTCGAGAAACACTGCGAATACCGTCTCGGACGTCCTGACTGCTTGAGGCGATGCCTACAGAGAACCCGTCTGTGCCAGCAGCAGCTGTCGCCCGCTGCGGCATTGGTGACTGCCGCACCTGCAGCGGTTTGGAAGAAAAGGACATCGCGGCCGCAGCCGCAGCTGACCGAATGCTCTCCTGCTTCCGCAGCGCCTCTCTCATTCGCGTTTCCGCCATCTCTTTGCCTCTGCCCAATTTGCTCATCTCTAGGGCGGACTTTTGCAGCTCTTTCTTCAACTTGGCTATCTCCTTTGCCTTGTTGTTCAGCATCAACAAGTGGCTTTTCTTCTCTGCTTGCAGTGTCTTGGAGAGGTCTACTCGCTGTTTCTTCATGGCGATAATCTCCGTCTCTAACTTGCTCATCTGAGCAGTATACCTAGATTGTACCTGAGACAGCTTGCTCAGCTCATCTTTTTTCTTTTTGAGCGACTTGAGCTCGTCGTCCTTCTTTGCAAGCATCTTCTGCAGCTGCTCTTCTCGGGCTTTAGATACACTGGCATCCTTGTCCTTCTCCGTGTCCTTCTGCTGCTGCAGCGCCGTGAGCTCGCCCAATAGCATGTCCCGCTCGTCCTGCTTTTCCTTCACGTCAGAGGACAAAGTGGCCAACTTCTTCTCATAAAATTCCTTCATTTGGCTGTACTGATGCTGACTCTTGGATAGCTGCGCCACAAGTCGCTCCTTCATTAAGATGGACTGCCCTATATCATTGACTTCCACCTCCATCACCTGGGTGCGACGACTGAAAGCACGTTCCTCGTCCTCCACTTCCTGCAGCTGCGCCCCGCTAGCCTTCTCCTGGTCCTCGTCTGACAAGTCGCCGCCACTGCTGATGTCATCCGCCACCGCGTCTATTTTATTAAGCCTCGAAGTTTCATCCTGCAGCTGCTGCTTCGTTTGCTCAATCAACAGCGCAATATTTGTCGTGAATTCTTCGTCCGAGGCGGGGTTGAAAGAAGACGCCTCGAGTTCCTCCTTCTGCTGCCGATTCGCCACTTCTGCCTCGGCCAGCTTCTTCTTTAGATCCTCTATTTCATGTAGATAGCCGTCCACAACGCCCATGGTGGCCTTCATTTCTCGTATACTAGTGGAATTATTACTAGTACCGACAGCTGCAGCGGAAGCCATTTCTTCCGCCAACTTTCTGCTCTCCTCCGGGCTAGCCTCAGTCCACTTGATCTTGAAAAAGTCGCGTTCACTTTTTAGCAGCAGCTGCTGCTCCTCGTCACTCGTCTCTTTGTTTTTAGCCGTTTTCAGTTTTTCTGTCAAGCGGTTAACTTCAAAATCGGCGTCCTTGAGACGGCTCTGCGTCAACTCGAGATCATGTTGCAGTTTCTTCAACTTATTCACTGTCGCTCTGTCTACTTTGGCTGCATTGCCAGCCGCACTACGGAACTTGTTGGACGTCCCTGCTCCGCCTTCCAGAGCTTTCTCCGCAGCGGCGGCCTCACGAGCAGCCACCACAGCATCAAGACCGGAGCCAGCGCGCTCCGCGCCCGTCTCGGCCGCCGTACCTGCCCCCAGTCCCACTGCTAGCGATGCCGGCACCGACAGCGAGGCGGAAGCGGCTGTTACCCCTGCTGCTCCGCCGTATGCTGCAGTGGGACAGGGACCCGAGCTATTGTTGCGGTCGATGTCACCCACCAACAGCGGCACCTCGCTATTCGCCACGCCCTGCGTGGCCAGCATGGATAGTAGAGTGCTGCTCACGCCATTTTCAACCTCAACGTACTTTCCACTTAGTCGAATATCATACAACTCCCCGCTTATAACTTTCAGCATCTTTTTGAGGCCGTCAATGACCACCAAAGTGGGGTCTCGATTCACCACTGGCTTGTTCTGGATGTTGCGAGCTCTGTTTGCATATCGCAGCGCGTTGATCGACTCGGTGAGGTTGCTCAGTGCGGGCGACACGCAGCAGATCATCAGGGTCTTCGAATTGCCACCCAGACTGTCCTGCAGCATGCGAGTCAGCTTGGAGTCGCGGTACGGCACGAACACCTTGCCTCTCTTCTTTTCGTCGCCCAGGGCGCTGATAACATTGCCCAGTGCCAGCAGGCCTTGGTTAATGTTAATTCCCTCCTTGAGCTGCACCCCATGGGCGCCGGTGCGCTTGGCTCGCTCACTACCCGCCAAATCAACGAAATGGAATTTACTTTTCCGCACCTCCTTCTTCCCGCCACTGTCCGACGCCGTAGAAGCCAGCCCTCCACTCGTCGCTCGACTCTCGCCGGACCTCGTACCGGACCTCGCGCCGCCGCCAGTGGCGTCCGCCGCATCAGCGGAGTGCAGCGTATGTTCTAAAAACACCGTGAAAATGGCATGCGAGCGCGACGATGTCTGGTTCATCTTCGTGGCTGCCGTGGATCGGTTTCGTGTGCCATCTTCCAGTGTCTTCATCATTTGCTCAAGTGACCCGACATACTCCTCCTTGGCTCCCTTAACGAACAATTCACCGTCCGCCGTCTCGCGGATGGTGACTTTCGCGGTTTTGGTGTGGTCGAGGAGGTCACGTACATCTTCTCCGTACACTTCTAGGAACTGCACATGCACTTTGTAGGTGCTGCATCCATCAATTTCCTCCTTGTCGTGTATCATATCGAAGAGGTTGTTGATTACACGAGGAATGATTCCAAACTGCTCCTCCTTGATGCTGGGATCCGCGGCCGACCCCATGGTATGGGTCTTGCCTGTAGTGTTAATAATTTCGGGGAAACAGATCATGAATCGCAAAGTTGCAGTGAATGGGTGCGTAAAAAGAAAACATTTAAGTATAAAGACAATCATTAGCACGAAAATGACGATAGGAAATTTTTGACAAAGTGCTCTGGTCTGGGCCGCAGTGCACCCACGCGATACTTGCCCATTGTGATAGAGACGACAGATCAGACAACGCTCGACCTTACCTGAGCCAGTTTGTCCATACGCAAGGATAGTAGCGTTAAAGCCTTCAAATGTGGCATTAACGAGGTCTTTGACACATTCGTCATATATCTGTGCCTGTTGAGTGCTGTGGTCAAACACATTATCAAATGTGAACACTGTGTCAGCACCAGCGACAATTTGGTTATTGCGCCTGTATTAAAATTACACAGGAAAATAATGCACAGTTTCAAAAAAGAGCTAAAATAAGAAGACGTTGGAGACTAAGATAAACTCAATGTTGGTAGGATTTACCTGATAGCGCCGATGCAGAGGTTGGAATCCTGCTCAAGGTCTCCTTCATGGAGAGGTCGGATGCGGACAGCAACTTTTACAGTTAGCGTTTTATCCATTGTTATATCGTCCTACAGTAGTTGAAGCATAACTTCTAGAGATTCAAATGTCTCTTTTTTGACCCTGACGCTTACAAATTCTACAATCCTATTCCACTCGAAATTTTTATCCTGTTTAGCCCCTTTAATTTAAGGAACCTTGGATTGCGCTTCTTCCACACTCCTCTCAAATAGTCTTTTCTATTATTTAACGCAATCAATCAATTCTTCCACTCTATTGATAGCTTCAATCCTGTTCTTTGTTGTGATACTTAATTTAACACAACAACAACACACAACATGACATGTTGGAGAGCAGTTTCGAAAAAAGAAAAAACAAAAAAAGAAAAAGCAACGCATACGCACGCACGCACGACGCACGCACACGCACCACACGAGATAAAAAAGAAAAAAGAACTTTTATTTTTATTTCCGTATAAAAATGAATAAATGTATGTCAACATTGTAAGATTTGAGCGTATTAAACATCGTCATGATAGAAGGAGAGTACACGGGTGCCATTAAGGAGGGGGTGCGTGAGGGGCCAGGCAGGCTAGACTGGGCCAACGGGGATTTTTACGAGGGAGAGTTCCGCAACGGCCTCCGCCACGGGTGGGGGAAAATGGTAGAACAAGGTGGCGCTCGCAAGTATGTAGGCGAGTGGTCTATGTCTCGCAGAGAAGGGAGGGGCACGGAAAAATTCGCCAATGGCGATCTCTACGAAGGGGAGTTCTCCGTTGATGTGTTTAATGGACAGGGAGAACTGAAGACCAAGGGTGGGGTGTACAAGGGCTCGTTTAAAGATGGGCTAAAAGAAGGAATTGGGACCATGCAGTTTAAAAATAGCTGTCGGTATGAGGGCTGCTGGTACCGCGGCAGGTTTCACGGCAGGGGGCTATATATTTGGCAAAGCGGTCTGCGTTACGAAGGAATGTGGGTAAATGGAGAAAGACACGGAATGGGCGTCATGACATTTGTCAACGGAGAAAAGTACGATGGCAACTTTTTAAAGAACAAAATGCACGGTGCGGGCTGGATGAAGCTGCTGAACGGTAAGGTGCGGCCGGGGGAGTGGAAAGATGATATAATGCTGCGTTGGAGTGGTCCAGAGCAGTTTGAAGCGCAAATGAAGGCCAAGAGACTCAAACCGCAGAAAAAGCAGCAGCAGTCCGACTGAGTTTGAGTGTACTAAACGTAAAAAAGCAACGCAGAGCGGTAAACGCGTTACATGTAGGGTGGAGAGACCAACAATAATTACGATCACCCAGATGAACGTATGTTGTGCATCATTTGTTATGGTTGTTGATATTTATCATTTATGTATATACATAAACTCTATTATGTAAACTATCAGTTGTAGTTTGATCGAGAATATATTTACATTTACGTACCAGCACAGCAACGCAACAACAGGCGTGTTTTTCTCTGTTTAAACCATTCAGCTACTAACAGCACGCCCCCCAACCCCAACCCCACCTCACCCGTACATCAATCACTGTAGAGCGGTGTGTCATTACTGAACTAGGATATCAGCAACACTAGAACCCCCACCGTCCTTCTGTAGTTTGACATGTACGCGTCAGACGTTGAAAACGTCAACGTCAGAGCCCATTCACTACTTCCTCCACTATAATACATATTTCGTCTAAACTATTCTGTGGGAACCAAAACAACGTTTCCACTTCAGCCAATTACGCCCTCCTACGGGCAATATTTCCTGACCATGTATTTGGTACCACAGCTGAGTCCGAACTATCTCAACTCATGTCCAGCCCTTCTACGAATTTTGTTATCGCCTCAGTGCTGTTTTGTACTTCAGTCGCCGCTGCCAATACCTTGTTTTGGGACGGTTTGTCGCCGCTACTACTATCTGCTGCCAATACCTTGTTTTGGGACGGTTTGTCGCCGCCACTACTATCTGCTGCCGATGCCTCATCGCCTGATTCCCCGCTTGTGCTAGAGCTAGTACTAATAATGCTGTCGTTCTTGCTGTCGTTCTTGCTGTCGACGTTCAATTTTTCCGCGACTACCTGGCAGTTCTCTTCGGTGCTAGTACCGCTTTCACCTGCTGCTACCAATTCCCCTGGAACCACCAGTTCTGCACCGGAAATGTCCACGGGTAACACATCAACGCCCGGGGGCAGGTCTGGGTCCAGTACAGATGGAGGAATCGGCGGCAAATGCTCCGGCTCACCGTGTGGGTGTGGATAAGCCACCGGAGCAGCTGCTGCAGCAGCAGCTGCCGCCGCCGCTGGGTCATCACTCTCTATGTGATCAGCAGCGTTACTGTCACCGTGAGTGACAGTTTTCACCGGAGGAGGCACAAAAATGCCATCCAGCTTGTCCATCTCTATCTCCAAGTCTAGCATACCAGCTGAAGTACCCCCCGCGCCCTCGTCAGCGCTGTTGGAACGGTGTCGACTCTGGTGCAGGTATCCACCCAGCACTGGCATGCTGTAGGTGGGCG
>JACKZZ010019275.1_pt1 | contig 15713 bp, 11 predicted proteins | sample 8027871 | NCBI WGS metagenome assembly JACKZZ01 (sample SAMN15724774, study PRJNA655200) | protist metagenome | isolation source: fluorescence activated cell sorting (FACS) single amplified genomes of... | place: USA: West Boothbay Harbor, Gulf of Maine | collected 2000-07-19
ATACTAATGTTTATTACCTAGATGATGATGGAAATGGAAATATAAGAAGATATTACTTCACAGGTTCCGTAAGAAATTATGTTAATAGTACACAAGGAACAGTAGATTATACTACAGGTCAAATCACTATTAATTCATTGACAGTTGCGTCAGTAGAAAATATACGAGGCGCTTCTTCAACTGCAATTGAAGTAACTGTAGAACCAGCATCTTTTGACATTGTTCCTGTAAGAGATCAAATTTTAGATATTGATACAGCAAATTCATCAATTACAGTAGAGGCAGATACATTTGTTGGTGGTTCTGCTGACGCTGGTGTAGGATACACAACAACATCTAACTACTAATGGCAAAGTTCACAGACAAAATATCTAACCTGGTTAATCAACAGGTTCCAGAGTTCGTATTAGAACAACACCCTAAATTTTTAGAATTTTTAAAAACGTATTACACGTTTATGGAATCAGCTGAGTTAGTTGTAACTTCAATTCAAACAACAGATGGTATTCTATTAGAAACAGAAACAGCACAAACAAATGAATTAATATTAGATGGTTCTCGTTTAGATACAGATAGAACACAACTAGACGCTGGTGATAAAATACTTTTAGAAAGTTCTGTTTATGGAAAATTTACTAGAGGTGAAACTATCACAGGTCAAACTTCAAACGCAACTGCAACTGTACTTGCTGAAGATTTAGATAATAATAGACTTTTTATATCAGCACAAGATAAGTTTATAGATGGTGAAGAAGTTGTAGGTTCTAGTTCAAATGCAACAGCACTTATCAATAATTACAAACCAAATCCTGTAAACAATATACAAGACTTATTAAATTTTAGAGATCCTGATAGAGTTATTTCAAATTTTTTAACAAAGTTTAGAAATGAATTTTTAAATACATTACCTGAAACATTAAGTAACGGCATTGATAAAAGAAAATTAATTAAAAATGTTAATTCTCTTTATCGAGCAAAAGGAACAAATAGAGGACACGAATTATTTTTTAGATTGTTATTTGGAATAAAATCTGAAACAATCTATCCTAGAGAACAAATGTTAAGAGTATCTGATGGTAAATGGGATACAAATAAAATATTAAGAGCAATCGTTACCACTGGAGATACATCAGATTTAATTGGTCGTACAATTGAAGGTGAAATTTCTGGAGCCACTGCAATCGTAGAAGATATATTTAAATTTCAAATTGGTGCTAATGAAGTTACGGAATTTATTTTAAATGAAGATACAATATCAGGTACTTTTCAAACAAGTGAAGTTATTAGAGGTACAAAAAATGATAATGAGGACATTTATATTAAAGCATCAGTTACTGGCATTCCTAGTGTATCTACACTATTAAATGATGGTAGTTTGTATAATGAGGGTGATACGGTATCAGTTGTTGGAGGTGGTCAAGGAGCAGTTGTACAAGTTGACGCTGTGGGTCGTGCAGGTATTACTGAATTTATTATTGCTAATTCTGGTTCAGGATATGAAATTGGAGATGATATTGTTTTTACAAACACAGGTACGGGTGGAGGATCAGCAAGAGCAAAAGTATCAGTTGTAAATGGTGGTTTAACACAGGAAATATCTACATCAACTACAGAAGATCATATTGTATTAGAAGATGAAACTACTAGAGGTGACTCATATACAGGAAATAAAATTGTACAAGAAAGTGGGACAGGTTCAGGTGAAATAACAGATATACGTATTATATCAAGTGGAAATAATTATCAGTCACTACCATCTGTAGTCGTAGATGATACAAATGGTTCAAATGCTGAAGTTTATGCTTATGGTACAGAAATAGGTCGTGTACTAGGATTGAAGATTATTGACTCAGGTGCTGAATATCAACAGTCACCATCTCCTCCAACATTGTTATTACCAAGTTATTTACTTATCTCAAATGTATCAGGTTCTATCTTGGCAAATGAAACTGTATCAGGAATAGATATTTCTTCTACAGCAATTACAGCTAACGTAGTGTCTTATTCTTCAGCATCAGGCTTATTAAAAGTTTCTAGTCCATCCGGACAATTTGCTGAAAAATCAACAATAACTTTAAGTGGTGGTGCAACTGCCACTGTTGAGAAAAATGATTTAAGTACAGCAACAATTACAATTGACTCTATTGTAGATACAAATGGTAGTTTTTTAAACCAAGATGGTTGGGTTTCCGAAACTTCAATGAGAATACAAGATAGTTTGTATTACCAAGATTTTTCTTATGTAATTAAAGTTGGAAGAACAATTAATGATTGGAGAGATAGTTTCAAAAAAACTATACACACATCAGGTTTTTATTTTTCAGGACAAGTAGAAATAACTAATAGAGTTGATGCAAGAATTAAATTTCCTATTACTGGCGCAATTAGTGGTGCTGTTGATAGTCCGTTATTTAATATTCTTAATACTTTATTCTCTACAATTTTTGGTAGAAGATTGGGAACTGTAGATGACGGTACATCATTAAGAGCCAATGCTCATATTGGAGGTGATCCAGATTTTGATACAAGTACATTGTCACCATTTAGTTCAACTACTAGAGATTTAACTTTAAGTAGAGAACCAATAGGAATAAGTTATGTTAGTAGGGTCAGAAGAACAATTAATAATGTTAATATCCGTCAAGGATTTGCTTATGCAGGACCTAGATTCGGGTCGATAAATAGATTTGCTAATACAGTATTTGGAACTAGTAATCGAAAAAGCGGTATTACATTTCAAACATTAAATGAAATTTTAGTTACAGGGACTCGTTCATCTTTGAATGGTCAAAATGGAATATTTTTAATGACATCAAATGAAGATGGTCAAAAAGTTAAAACAAACTTTACTTTTCCTAGTCAAGTAACATATAATAAAGATCAAACATTTAGTGGAACTTTCACAAAATTTGATAGCGATTCTATTAAATTCGATCAAACTACGATATAAATATAATAGAGGATTATAAACAAGTATAAATAGACATATGCCAGCAATTATTACAAACAAATTTAGAATACATAACGCCGAACAATTTAGTGAATCTTTTTCAGAAGCTTCACCTAATGTTTATTATTTAGGAATTGGTCGTCCTCAGAGTTGGGGAACATTAACAAGAGGTGATGGTCGTACAGATTATGAAGGAACAGATACAACTCCAATAACACCTGCAGATTCAGTTTCAACAGAATTTAATAGTTTTGATGATCTATTAGCTATAAAACGAGTTACAAGTTCTGATACAACATTTGTTGTACCAAGAAGAAATTGGACAACAGGTACAGTTTATGATTATTATAGACACGACTATGGTGAATATGTAACTGGTTCTACATCAACAAGAGTTACATCAAATAGTAGTGCAAATACATTATTCGATTCAACTTTTTATGTATTAAATTCAAATTCTAATGTTTATAAATGTTTAGATAATAATAGTGGTGCTAATTCAACAGTAGAGCCTAGTGGAACTTCAATTACTACGTTAACTACTGGAGATGGATATAAGTGGAAATATATGTACACTTTATCTGCAGCTGAACAAACAAATTTCTTATCTACAGATTTCATGGCAGTACCTTCAAATAGTAATGCTGGTACAGGACAATCAAATGTAATATCTGCTGCTGTCGATGGTGCAATAGACATAATCAAAATTAAAACTGCCGGTTCAGGTGGAACAGACGGCACTCATACAGGCATTGCAATTAGAGGTGATGGTACTGGTGGTGTTTGTTCAGTTACAGTTGCTTCAGGTGTTGTGACAGCAGTAACAGTTACAACTGCAGGTACAGGATATACTTTTGGTACCGTTAGTAATGCACAAATAGTTGCTGCTGGAGCAACGAGTTTGTCTGGCGCAGAATTAGATGTTATTATTGGTCCAAAAGGTGGTCATGGTTCAAATGCTAAAAATGAACTAGGTGCCTTCTTTGTAATGATGAATACAAATTTAGAAGGAACTGAATCAGCAAATTCAGGTGACTTCACTGCAACCAATGATTTTAGAGAAATAGTTTTACTGAGAGATCCTGATTCCGGTGGATCTGCTGCAACTGCAACTACTTTAAGAGCAACTAAAGCTATAAAAATTAGTTCACCATCAGGTAACTATACAGTTGATGAAGAAATCAATCAAGCAACAACAGGTGCTGTAGGTAAAGTAGTAGAATGGGATAGCTCAAATAATATTCTTTATTATATACAAACAAGACATAATGATGCCGGTATTGATAGTAATGGTAACTTAACAACATTCTCAGGGAATAATACAATAACAGGTCAAAGTTCTTCAGTTACTGGTTCAGTTGATACAGCAGAAAATGGTACAGTTAATAATGTATCATTTACATCTGGTTATTCTAATTCAGAATTAGATCACAATACAGGTGATGTAATTTATATAGAGAATAGAGCACCAATAACAAGAGCAACAGACCAAACTGAAAATATTAAATTGATTATAGAATTTTAACCAGAGGATACTCTAATAAATGCCAAGTCCAACTGATTTTAATCTCTCTCCATACTTTGATGACTATGTTGAAAGTAAGAAGTTCCATAGAGTTCTTTTTAGACCAGCTTTCGCAGTACAGGCTAGAGAGTTAACACAATCACAAACAATATTACAGAACCAAATTGAAAAAGTTGGCGATCATCTTTTCAAACAAGGTGCTATGATTATCCCTGGACAAGTATCTATTGATACAAGTTACTATGCTGTTAAATTAACAAGTTTAGCAAGCGGTAATACACTAGCACAATTTACAAATGGAACAATTTTAACTGGTGGTAGTTCGGGTGTTACAGCAGAGATTGTAAATACAGTAGCAACAGATGGTACTGACCCTGACACACTTTATGTAAAATACAATAAAACAGGAACTGATAATGCTGATTTAGTATTTACTAATGGTGAAACATTAACAGGTACGAACAGTGATAGTGTTTCTTTATCAGCAGTTGTAGATACTACAGCAACTGGTTCAGCTACTGCTATTCAATCGGGTACATATTACATCAATGGTTTCTTTGTACAAGTTGACACTTCAACTTTAATACTAGACAAATATACAAATACTCCATCATACAGAATAGGATTTACAGTTACAGAATCTTTTGTAACTCCTAATGATGATGCAACACTAAACGACAACGCTGCTGGTTCATCAAATGCTAATGCTCCAGGCGCTCACAGATTTAAAATCCTATTAACACTTGCTAAAAAAACTTTAGCTTCTACCGAAGATGAAAACTTTTATGAAATCGCTAGAGTTGAAAATGGTACTATAAAAAGTATTGTAAGAAATACAGAATATGCTGTATTAGAAGATACACTTGCTCGTAGAACATTTGACGAATCAGGTGATTATGTTTTAACTAATCCTGACTTTGATGTTAGAGAACATTTAGTTTCAGGTAATAATAGAGGAATATACACATCAGGAAATGGTGGTAACGCTACAAAATTAGCAGTAGGTTTATCTCCTTTCAAAGCATATGTAAAAGGTTATGAGGCTGAAAGATTAGGAACAACTTTTGTTGATGTAGATAAAGCAAGAGATTTTGAAACAGCAAATAATCACAAAACAAGATTTAATGTAAAAAACTTTATTAACGTAAATAATGTTTATGGTTCGCCAGATATTGGTTTTGTATCAGGTGATGTAGAAGCATTTAAAACAGTTAATCTATACGACACAGCGACAAGTGTAAGAGGTACAGAACAAAATACTGTGGGAACAACAGTACCACAAATTGGTCGTGCTAAATCTCGTGGATTTGAAACAGTTTCTGCTACAGAAAGTTTAGACATTAACGCTACTTCTTCAATATACAGACATTACTTGTTTGATATTGAAATGTTTACACACTTAAATGCCTTAGGTACAGCGTCTTACACAACAGGTGAGATTGTATCAGGTGCTACTTCAGCGGCTACTGGTGTTGTTCAAAGTATTACTGCTACTAAAAATACAGCAGTTACTTCAATTTCAGTTGCTAGTCCAGGTGTTGTTACTTTAAATGACCATGGTATCAATGATGGACAACAAGTTTATTTAACAGGTGGTACATGGCAAATAGATTCATCAGCGACAAATGACGCTACAGTTTACACTGCTAGAAATACAACAACAAATACTTTTGAGTTATATGCTTCTGATGGAACAACTGCTGTTAATGTAACTTCCTTTTCAGCTGCACCAACTTTAAAACATACAACAATTGTTGTTTCAAATGTAGAAGGAACATTTAGTGCTGGAGAAGTTGTAACAGGACAAACATCTAATTCATCTCTAACTTTACAACAGATATTAAAATAGGCGATTCAATTTCATTTACAAATGACGCAGGTTCTAGTGTAACAGGTATAGTAAAATATATTGTATCTCAAACAGAATTAGAATTAACAGCTAATGTAGGTGGCTCAGATGTAACTACTGCTTCTGTTTTAACAATTAAAAGAGCTAAACTTACAAATCCAGAAAATAATATTTCAATATTTAATTTACCACACACTACAGTTAAAACTTTAAAGACAACTGCGAATGGTGGTGCTTCAGATACAAGTTACAATGTACGAAGACAATTTACAATCACATTATCATCAAATGGTGATGAAACAATTACAGCAGGTACAAATGAAACATTTGCTGCTTTTGCTTCTGATGATTTCTCAGCTACAATTATGACAACTGGCGCTGGTGGTACAGGTGTTGTTGGTGATGTTCTAAACTTATCAGGTAACAACCATGAAGGAGACCCTATACTAGAATTAGGTGGTTCTCCTGTAGGTAAGACTTTAAAATTTGATTTAGGTGCTAATTTTCAAGGACATAAATTAAAGATTTTAGCAACAGTTCAAAGAACAACTGTATCAAGTTCAAAAAGTAAAGCTTTAAACAGTGGCTCAACAGTTGCTATTTCATCTCAATCAATTATTGAAAGTGGTATAATTGGCTTGGGTAAAGCTGACGTATATCAAATTAATAATGTTTATATGTCAGGTGGATTTGGTGCTGCTGCTACAATTTCAGATACAGATATTACAAGTCGTTTTGATTTAGATAATGGTCAAAGAGATAACTATTATGACATAGGAAGATTAAAATTAAAACCAGGAGCAATCAGACCAACAGGACAATTACTTGTTGACTTTGATTTCTTTTCTCATGGTTCTGGCGATCACTTTGATGTTGATTCATATTCAGGAGTTATTGACTATGAAAACATACCAAGTTACACTTCAGATACAACAGGTAACAGATTTGAATTAAGAGATTGTTTAGATTTTAGACCAAGAGTTGATGACGCTTCAACTATTAATTCAGGTTCTTCAGATAGAAGTTTTGATGGTGCAGGTGCTTCAACAGTTGACCCATTACAATTTAATTCAGATGCCACAACAGACTTTGAATATTATTTAAATAGAATAGATAAAATCTTTATTACAAGAGAGGGTGAATTAAAAGTATTAAAAGGAGCTTCTGCTCTTAATCCTTTAGAACCAGGTAATTTGGATGGCCACTTATTATTGGCAACTTTAACTATACCAAGTTATACTCTTAATACAGATGAAGTTATTATTGATAAAGAAGATAATAGTAGATATACAATGAGAGATATTGGTCGTTTAGAAAATAGAATTAAAAATATAGAATATTACACACAACTTTCTTTATTAGAAGCTGATGCTCAAAGTTTACAAATACAAGACGCTGACGGTTTTGACAGATTTAAAAATGGTTTTGTTGTAGATAATTTTACAGGTCACAATGTTGGTGATGTAGGAAATAATGATTACAAACTATCTATTGATAGAGCAAGAGGTGAGGCAAGAACACCATTTAATGAAGATGTTATAGAATTAACCGAAGTTGATGATGACTTAACTTCTATATTGGCCGCTGATAGAACAGCAGCTAACTATGCTAAAACAGGTGACTTAATTACTTTACCATATACAGAAGCGACATACTTACAACAACCATATGCTACTAAAACAGAAAACTTAAATCCATTTTTAGTATTTGATTGGATTGGTGATATTACTTTAGATCCACCAGTTGATGAATGGAAAGAAACAAGAGTGGCTCCAGAATTAGTTGTTAATGTAAATGGTACTTTTGATAATCTATTAAGAGAACGTGGATTATCTAATACTTCACAAGAAATACCAGTTGGTACAGAATGGAATGAATGGCAAGATCAATGGTCAGGTAATCCTAGAACAAGTAATAGATGGCAAGGCAATAGTTTAGTACAAACAACTAGTAGAGATGTAGTACAAACAAGAGCTGGTGTTAGAACAACTATCGTACCACAAACAGTAAGACAAAGTTTAGGTAATAGAGTTGTATCAGTTGCTTTTGTTCCATTTATTAGAAGTAGAACACTTACATTTACTGCTCAAGGAATGAGACCTAACACAAGAGTTTATCCTTTCTTTGATAATATAGATATATCTTCTTACATAACTCCTAATGGTGGTTCTTTAGGTGGTAATATAGTTACAGATGCAAATGGCTCTGTTACAGGAACATTTGCTATTCCTGATCCAAATGTTTCATCAAATCCAAGATGGAGAACAGGTAAAAGAATATTCAGATTAACAGCTTCATCTACAAATAGTGAAGACAGAACAGCAGTTGCTACTTCAGGAGAAGCTGATTATGACGCTAAAGGTTTATTAGAAACAACACAAGAGGCGATTGTTTCAACAAGAGAGGCAAGAACAGTTAGAAGTTCAGTCACATCTACAAGATCAACTACAAGAAATGCTAGTAGAGTAATTGCTCAAAGAAACCAAGGTGGCCGTAATGATGATCAAGGTAGAGGCGGAGATCCATTGGCTCAATCATTTATGATTGATGAAGAAGATGGTATGTTTATTACTTCTTTAGATGCTTTCTTTGCTACTAAATCAGATACTATTCCAGTAAGAGCAGAAATAAGAAATATGGTTAATGGTTATCCAGGACAAAAAGTTATTCCTTTTGCTCAAAAATATTTAAATCCAAGTTCAGTAAATACAAGTACAGACGGATCAACAGCAACAACATTTACTTTTGATAGTCCTGTTTATTTACAAGAAGGTATTGAATATTGTATCGTATTGTATTCAGACTCAACTGACTACACAGCTTATATCGCAAGACTAGGTGATAAAACAATTGATTCAGATAGAACAGTATCTAAACAACCAGCAAGTGGTGTATTATTTAAATCTGCTAACTATCGTACATGGACACCAGAACAAATGGAAGACATGAAGTTTACTTTGAAGAAAGCTGTATTTGATACAACTTCATCTGGTACTTTAACTTTAGCAAATAATTCATTACCTGTAAAAACTTTAGATAGTAATCCAATTAGAACATTTAATGGTTCAGGTATAATTAGAGTATTCCACAAAAATCATGGAATGCACTCTACTACAGATAATGTAACAATTGCTGGACTAGCTTCAGGTACTTACAATGGTATTGCTCACAGTGACATTAACGGAACATACACAAGTATTTCAAACATCACTTTAGACAGTTATGATATTACAACTTCAGGTACAGCTACATCAACAGGTGATGTTGGTGGTTCAACTGTAACTGCTACACAAAATAGATTGTTTGATGTATTACAACCACAAATTGGTCATGTTGTACACCCTGCAACTACATTAACATCAACATTAAGAACAACAAGTGGTCGATCAGTTCACGGTTCAGAAACTGCATTTACTTTACAAGTTGCATCAGCAGCAGAAAGTATTGTATTAGGTGATAACTATTATTTTGATAATCCAAGAATGGTGGCAAGTGATATTAACCAATCAGATGTAATGTCTAGTGCTAAATCTTTTGTGATGAATTTAACAATGAGTTCTACAAATGCTAATTTATCACCAGTAATTGACCTAAAAAGAGTTAATGCATTTGCAATTTCAAATAGATTAAATAATCCTACAGTATCATTTACAGATACATTTACAGGAGATGGTTCAACAACTGACTTTATTTTATCAGGTACACCAACAAGTGTACATTTATTATCAGTTAAAAAAGATGGTAAAAAATTACAACCTGTTGATGACTTTACAATGTTTGCTTCAACAACTATAAGATTTGACACAGCTCCTGCTGCTGGTTCAAAAGTTATTGTAAAATTAACAAATACAGTTGATTACGAAGATGATACAGCGACAGAAGGTGGTTCATCTGCTGGTGCTTATATTACTAAACCAGTTAATTTAGCAAATGCTTCAACAGCGTTAGATGTAAGATTAGCGGCAAGTGTAAGATCAACTTCATCAATTAAATGTTTCTTTAGATTATCAGGTGGTGAAGAAACAAGAAGAATTGAAGATATACCATTTACACCATTTAACACAGATGGTAGTTCAGATGTAACAGTTGATCCATCAAATGGCGATGTTGTATTAGATTTAGATTTCAAAGATTACAAATTCAGCGATAGTGCGTTACCAGAATTTACATCTTTCCAAATTAAAGTAGTCTTTACTGGTACGGTATCAGCGTTACCAGCAAGATTAAAAGACTTTAGAACAATAGCATTAGCAGTATAATGGCAAGAATAAAAGTAGAAGGTTTTGAAAGTTTAGTACGAGATACAAGATCAAATGGTATCATTAATAATAATCAAACTGAATATTCATTATACATGGCAAGAGTGAGAGCGAGAGAAAAACAAGGTGATGAGATAAGAAGTGCAGTAAAAGAGATAAATAATCTAAAGGCAGAATTAAGAGAAATAAAAGACTTAATAAAGGAAGTAGTAAACAAATAAAATGGCAGTAAAAAATATAGCAGTAACGGATACACTAGAAACATTTAGAACTGAGTTTAACGACTTAGCAGCTAATGACTTTGGTGATATTGCAAATTTAGATGGTTCATTAAGTTCTACCAATTTAGTAGATGCAATGAATGAAACACTTAGCGTTGCTACTAGTACAGCTGGGTTTACTATTAGAGATAGTTCATCTACTGGACAAATAATAGGTGGTGGTGATACTTTAACTGTATTAGGTACGTCAAATGAAATTGAAGCAGTAGTTTCTGCTACTGATACATTGACTATCGGTTTACCTAATGATGTTACAATCACAAATAATCTAACTGCTTCAGGGTCAACACATACTTTAGGAACAATCGAAATTAGTGGTAATACAATTAGATCGACTGATTCAACAAGAATTAATATTAATGATACATTTAGAGCAAATTCATTTGAAACAACAACAGGATTATTAAATATTGATGAAACATCTGGTTTCCCTAGAATACAATCAACAAGAGGTGATAGATTTTTAATATTTGATGCCATACCTACTTTTGAAGGTGATGTTATTTTTGAAGGTTCTACTGCTGATGGTTTTGAAACAACTTTAACTGTTGTTGATCCAACTGCTGATAGAACAATTACAATTCCAAATGAAACAGGAACATTAATAACAACAAGTAGTTCTGGTGTAGTTGGACAAGATCAATTAAAATCAGTTGTTAATTTACAAATATTAAACTCATCAGGAACAGTATTAAAAACAATTTTTGGTGCTGGTGCATAATTAAAAGTCATATAAGTATATGAGAAAGAATATATTATGACAGTAAGAATACCTTTAAAAAACGATAGTGGAAATCTAAAACAAATGACTTCAACGGAAGTCAATCAAATTATAGATCAAATTGTATATCAATATTCACTGAATCCTAGTGTTGCATTATCTGTAGTTGGATCAGGTGGTAATTTATCAGCCATATCAGATACAAGATTACAGGCAGGTGCAGCTTCTACAAGTGCAACAGCATTTCCTAGTGAGGCAACAACAGCAGAACCTTCAACAGTTACAGTTTCTTACGATAGATTAAATAATACAAATGCAAGTATAACTCCAACAAGTGATACCGGCAAAACTTGGCCTGTGTATTACACATCAGGTGGACATATTCAAGCAATGTCTTTACAAGATGTTAAAGATACGTTTTTACACCCTGCAATAGATTTATTAAGTGCTGCTACAACTACAACTCAACAAGCTGGAACTTATACAATATCAACATCAACATCATTAGCGGGTGCAACAAATGTTTCTGCTACACCGATTTATTCAGATACAAGAGCAGATACTACACTTTATACTGCTGGTGGTATTAGTGAAACTTTAGACCAACCAACTACAATAACAAGTTATTATTTACATAGTATTAATGGATCGGATACTTCTTATACAGTTCCTTTTTATATTAACGCTTCAAATCATTTACAAGAATATGACGCAACAGTATTTGAATCACTATTACAAGAATGGATAAGATATACTGCTGCCTCATCAACTGACGGTTATACAATATCTTATTCGATAGGTACTTCAGGTTCAGGTAACACAAGAGGTACTGCTATAGTAGATACAAAATTAAATGGTTCTGGTAATTATCAAACACGTTTTGTTAACGCAGATGATTATAGAGCACAAGAGTTTCCAGACGGAACACCAACAACAATAAACACTTACAACTTATATATCAATAAATCTTAATTATGTACAACAATGAAAATTTTATTAACAGGTAGTGAAGGATTTATAGGTAAAAACTTACAATCTTTTCTTAAAGACGAACATCAACTTATTTGTTTGGACAAAAAATTAGGCAATGATCTAATAAATTGCGATTTAGATTATGATGTTGATTTAGTTATTCATTTAGCAGGTCTATCAGGTGTTAGACAAAGTTTAGATAATCCAGTTGATTATTGGACAAACAATGTTATAGGTAGTCATAGAATTTTTGAAAAGTTTAAAGATAAAAAAATTCTATATGCTAGTTCAAGCACAGCAAACGAACCTTGGCGTAATCCTTATGCAATGAGTAAATTTTATATGGAACAAATTGCGCCTGAAAATAGTTTAGGTATGAGATTTACAACTGTTTATGGACCTGGTGGTAGAGAAAATATGTTAATACCTAAATTAATTAAAAATGATGTAAGTTATATTAATGTAGATCATTTTAGAGATTTTATTCACGTAGAAGATTTAATGATTGCTATAAAAATTTTAATTAAAAATGATGTTAATAATAAAGTTATAGAAATAGGTACAGGAAGTTCAATTAATTTACTCGATCTTTTAGACAAACTAAATATGACTATTGAAGATAAAAGAATGGGTACAGTGTTTGAAAGAAAGAATAATAAAGCAAGTATTCAAGTTTTAAAAGATTTAGGTTGGTCTGCTAAAACCGACTTAATTGAATATATAAAAAACGAAAGAGGTAATTATGGCAATATTTAGTGGAAAGATAATAGAAGCTTACTATGCTAATTTAGAAAACAATACAGTAGAAGTAATTTATAAACAAGGCGAAAAGGCAATAAATCATTATTTAAAAGTTGATTTCAATAATCAGGACTTTAAAGATTTAATAGAAGAATATAGTTCAGAAAAAATATCTCAATCTACCTTAAATAGAAATCAAGTTTATGCAAAACAAATTAGAGATTTAGTCAATGCACAAAAAAGTGATGTGATAAACAAAACACACAAAACTAACATAGAAGATTTTACAAAAAGTATTATACAATTTAACGATAAAGATAAATTACATTTAGATATAATGTTTGCTATTAAAGTTAGAATATTTGAATTAAATCAAGTAAAGAAAAGTAATAACAATGATTTAAAAACAAAATTGAGAAAATCAAAAACACCTTTGGAGATTTTAAAATATTTTAGTGAGATAATTAATGATTAATGTTTACTGTGTAAAATGGGGAACAAAATACGATAGAGGTTTTGTAGAAAAATTAAAAGAGTCAGTTGCGAAACATCTTACTATACCTCATAAGTTTACTTGTTTAACAGATATGCCAGAAATGAACTATGATGAAAAATTGGAGTATCCTGAATTAAAAGGTGTGTGGAATAAATTATCTTTATTTGAAAAAGTAGGTATTAATAATAAGTGTTTATATTTTGATTTAGATATAGAAATAAACGGCAACATAGATTTTTTATGTTGGAATGAAGAAGACTTTAATAAACTAACTGTAATAAACTCTATGAATTGGAAAGCATTAAAATCAGATGATAGATTTAAATATAGAAATAATACTTTAATTAATAGTTCTATTATGAGGTGGTCAAACTCATACGATATATTTGAAAAGTTTATGGAAAAAAGAGATTTATATTTAAGACTATACACAGGTATAGATAGATTTATTTTTAATGAAAGAAATAGATTAGGTATAAAATATAGAACATTTAAAACTGAAGAAATATCTAGTTGGCAAGAAGATGTAAAAACAAACACAATTATGATATATAATGGAAAATATAATGATATACGACAAGACAACAATTAATATATTAAATAATTTAGCAAAAAAGTATCCTGAGAGGTTTACGGATGCTTGTAATTCTTTAAACGACAATCAACAAAAAAGTAAATATTGGCTAGTTGAAAAACTAAATGAATACAAATTTGATTTTAGAGAAAAGTTTAAAGATAAAGGTATTGACGCATTAGTTTTAGCAGGCTGGTATGGCGTTTTAGCATATATCTTAATAGAAGAATTTAAGTTACAAAAAATCAATAGTATTGATACACTTGATTATGACCCATTAGCAAAGCAAATTGGTAGAATATTATTTGCACCTAAAGACGCAGAAAATTTAAAATCAGGAAGAGCAACTTTTGTTAATTACAAATATAAAGATATTAGACAAATAAAATATGATTACTTACATAAATTTTCTTTGGTTATTTGTACCTCTTGTGAACATTTAAATCAAAAAGATATTGACCGAGTTATTGATAAATTACATTCAAATACATTGGTTGTTTTACAAAGTAATAATTATAAAGATTGTAACCAACATATTAATTTAAGTAGTGATGTAAATGAATTTAAAGATAGATATATTGATAAGTTAGACAATGTTAGATTTTTTATAAAACCATTTGTTAACTACGATAGATATATGATAATAGGAACAAGAAAGAACAAAAATGACTAATTTAACAGACTTAATGAAACAAAGACATAATACACAATTCTTTACAGATGAAGTTCCTGAAAAATCTGTCGTAGATAGTATATTACAAGAGTCACATAAACTAACTCCTCACAAAAATAATTTTTATAGATACAAAATCAATGTGTGGGGTCCAGAACACAAAGAAGAAAAGAGATGGATAGGTATAAGTTCAGTAGGTGGAACAGGTAAAGATTTCTTTAGAGAAAATCCTACAATAGAAAATTTTAGAAAATTAGAAGACATCTACGATAGATGGACTTCAAAAGAAAATGCTAGAAAGGGTTACCCTAAAGTAGAAGATTGTAATTTTAACACACAAGTTTTAGCTCCATACTTATTAGTCTATACTCATCAACCAGATTTCAAAACTAAAAGTCAGTTAGAATCAGATTATAATAAATCGGGCAATCTTAAAAAAATATTTAAACAACAAAAAAGTAATAAAAAAGATATGGATTGGGTTATTCAATCATCTATGCACGGTATAACAACTGCTTATTTGTGTACTGAACAAGGGTTAAATGCTTCTTTTTGTAGATGTTTTTTTTATGATGAAATAATGCCTACTGATATATTATTAAAATCAAAACAACCTAAAAAAGATATTGCATTTTTACTAGGCATAGGTTACCAAGACTTATCTCAAAGAAG
>JACKZZ010019538.1_pt1 | contig 15713 bp, 11 predicted proteins | sample 8027871 | NCBI WGS metagenome assembly JACKZZ01 (sample SAMN15724774, study PRJNA655200) | protist metagenome | isolation source: fluorescence activated cell sorting (FACS) single amplified genomes of... | place: USA: West Boothbay Harbor, Gulf of Maine | collected 2000-07-19
GATGGTGGAATACAAAGTATTGGTGATGCATTAAAAACAAACAATACATTAACGTAATTGTACCTACGTTATAATAATATTACTGATGTACAAAGTATTGGTGAAGGATTAAAAACAAACAATACATTAACGGAATTGTACCTATATAATAATAATATTACTGATGATGGTGGAATACAAAGTATTATTGATGGATTAAGAACAAACAATACATTAAAGATATTGTACCTACGTAATAATCAACTTAGTGATAATATGAAATCACAATTAAATGCTATACAACAATATAAAAGAGATGGATCAAACGGGTATCAACAAGTGAACGGCGGGATGTGGATTTACACAGAAGATTATGATTATTAATTAATATTTTATATTTATATACTACCAACTACAATATACCTCTATATTATCCAAATTTCTCATCCAGCCATCTTATAATTGAAATAATTTAAATTTAAATTGTTGATTTCAGAATTATATATATTGATTTAAATTTACAACAAATCAGAGCACCAGACCAGCAGAGAGACAAATCGAGTCGATATATTAATATTTTGTCCCATAAGATTTTCTATACCAACTTTACTATCGAAATAGCATTAACACATTGGTCAAATCCTGGAAATATTTTGGTGTATTACACACATTTAATGAATTTAAATACTACTGAAATTACATCAATCAATAACAGGAAAAGAAGAATTTATATTAGTTTAGATAACGAGGAGAAAATAGAGACGACAATCAAATTACCAAAGAAAAAAAAGAACATTCGGAAACATAGAAAGATCATTCATTGGAAGTTATCGATATAGATATACTTTTGTGCGTCAATCTGTTTGGTGTGGAAAAAATATAATAATAACAACACAACATGGGATGTGGAGGAAGTACAGAGTTAGGCCCACAACCTCAAAATAATGGAAATAATAATAATAATAACCGACGTGGTGGACATCAAAATCAAAATGGTAACTTTACCATGCCCTTGCAACAACCTCTACCGTGGAGCTCGGGACAGCCCGTATCAAGGGAAGGTTTAGATTTAAAACGTGATGAGTTTTGGACCACACGTGTAACAGGTAGGGAAGAAATTTGGGGTGCAATAAAATTAGCAAGTGAATTATTAATAAATAACGACGTGGATATGGCAAACCAAATATTATTAGCCGCTGAAGTGACGACACCGTCTGGGACTTTGGCTGTATGTTATGATAGATTAGGTAATAAATATGAAGTTGAAGCATATTGTTACAGCAACCCAATTAGATTTCAAGAAGGTCATGTTGAAAAATCAGGTGGTGGAAAAACAAAGGAGAGAACAGATGATAGTGATCCAGGTGCAGATATGGTTTTACGTATGAGAACTTCTATACGTGAAATTGAGATGAAAGTAAATACACATCAAAATGAAAGAGTGTGTACATTAAAAAAAATATTAGCGGAGGCGACAGCAAATTATAAACCAAATTCAGATAATGAAGTACCTAAAGAGTTTCCACTTGAAGTTAGCAAAATGCGTTTTTTATGTCATGGATATGAATTAAAAAAAGACAATGCAACATTGGATATGTATAATATAAAAGATAATGATGTTGTTCAAGTCATGGTGCGGCAATGATATATTTTTTCATTAAAAAAAATACGACGTACGTTGTAGGAATTTTGAAAAAAGTGGAACGAAGAGATGTCGAATTACGTGTGTGCGAGATATGTGTGTGTTTGCGTTTGAGTGTATTTTAATATTCCCCCACAATAACATCCTCGTATCAGTATATATTGATACGACTTCGTATATATGATATACTTCGTATCATATAAAATATACGGAGCGTATAATATTTTTACGAAAGTAAAGAATAAAATTTTATCTCTCAGGGTGTTAAAGACACACACACACTCTCTCTCTCTCTTATCGTACTTTTTCATCCTTTGTCATCTTTAGATGAGATAGATATCATATGATAACATATATTCAAATAATATAATGTATAATACGTATATATTATATATATATTATATATACGGCTTCGTATATATTAACATACTTCGTACGAAGCGTTCGTATCATACTACTACTGTGTAATTATATCATTTTGTTTCTTTCTTTAAGTAAAATTTGGTTTCTTTCCCCAAACACCTCTCGTAGCAACAACTTTTTTCTCATCTTTCTTTACTCCAATAGATGGAAAATCCATTGGTTGAAATGATAGCGCATCAACATTAAATTTAGGAGATATTTCTTTCTTAATGTTATCATTATTATTATTATTAGGTGACTCCTTTCCCCATGATGGTGATGATTTAAGATTTGTAGCTAATACAGTTTTACTTGTTATTTCAGAAGTTGTCGTTGTATCTGCAGCTACTTTTTTACCCCATGGTGAGGAAGATGCAATTGTTGTTGTTGTTGTTGTTGTTGCTGCTGCTGCTGCTGTTACTGGTACTGTTGGACTAGATTCCACTTTTTTTCTACCCCAAACTCCGCCACCACCCGTTGTTATACTACTACTTTTACTTTTATTACCACCCAAAGTAGGAAAATCCATTGGTTGAAATGCTGGTGCAGTAGTATTAAATTTAATTGCACTATTCCTTTCCACACTTGGTACTTTGGCTGTCGTTGTTGTTGATGGTGGTGGTGGTGGCAATGTTGTTTTAGATAATTGTGAAGTAGGTTGAGATGGTACTGCTACTTGTTTCGATATGATATTTGCAGGGTTGCTACTAGTAGTGTTATTAGTAGAAGTTCGTGCAGCACCCCATGCTGGCCGACCAGATGAAGATGGTGCTGCACCCCATGGTGGACGATTTGATGATCTCATGGATGGTTCCATCGATGATTTTGGTTTCTCCCAACCACGACCGCTTGATATTCCATTATTATTATTATTACTACTACTATTATTATTACTGCCTTCGTTTTTCTTCTTTAATTCTGCTTCCATATCTGCTAATGTACGCCTTGGTCGATTTGTCGCATGACGGTTTAATAATCGATTTATTCCACCATTAGTAGTAGAAGACGAGCCAACATTTGCTCGTCTATAATTGGTATAATTATAATTATTGTTATTATTTCCCGTAGGTTCTGGTTTAGTAGACGATGGGCTTGATATTAATGGTGATGATCGTCGTTGAAATTTAACATCATCTTCAATTTTCTTCACTTCTTCCTTTGCTTCTAAAGCCGTAATTTCATTCTTACTTAATTGTTTTTCCTTATTTCCTAAATCATTATTGTTTGTTTCTACGTTATTATCACTATTATCTTTTACCACGGCATTGCCGTTTTCTTTTTCTTTCGCATTTGGTGTATAATTGATTGGTCGTGTACGATTTGTTTGAATGCATATTTTGCATACTCTTCGTGGTCCGCGTTTCATTTGTGATCTTGAATAATCAGATTCAGGCAATTGTTTTAAACAAACACTGCATTCTTTCATGATAATTTTTTTCGGTACAATATCTTTTTTATCTATTACTGCTGCCTTCGGTAATTCCAAATTTGTCATTTCCTCAACAGTAATAGTACCATCACCACCACGATCATCTATAACATCTTCAACAACTTCACTTCTACTATTACCACGTTCACGTTTATAATGCATATCCATAAAGCTTTCATCTTGCCATGAAAAACCACGAAATAGTCTTGATGGGGAGCTGTTACGACCATCTTTGCTAGGTTCTTTAAAACTTGGTTTTGGGGAATCTAATACAGAAGACCTTGTAAACTCTTCATCAAAATTACTAGTATCTAACTCGCCATTCACAGTTGGTACGTGTGGTGCTGTTCGCTTCCGTTCAAAAACATGTACCCAATTTGTACCTTGGAAAAATCCATCGTTCTTCAATTCTACAACACCTCTTGTTTCAAACATGGTTGATTTTTGAGAACCTAAACGTCTTTCTGGATTCCGCTGCAATAATTTTTTAATAAAACTACATGTTGAGCCAGATAAATATGTTGGAAAAACTGGTTTACGATTTAAAATTTTCTCATGTAATTTCTTTCTATTTTTATCACGAAATGGTGCCTTGCCACAACACATTTCAAATACTAAACATCCAAATGCCCACCAATCGACTGATTTACCATATCGTGCACCTTTAATCTATATATATATGTGTGTATGTGTGTATGTGTGTATGTATATGTGTATGTGTGTATGTGTGTATGTGTATGTGTATGTGTGCATGTATATGATGATTATTTAAAATTGTTAGTAAAATGTCGTCTATTTGTATTTGTGTAAAAAAAAATTGTAGTAAGAGAAAATAAAACATACCATTTCGGGTGCCATGTATTCATCCGTACCACATAGTGTTTTACAAGGTGTTTCATCTGTTGTTCCATTATTTTCAATTGTACTTTTAGCCAAACCAAAATCAGTTATACGCAAATGTCCTTTATCATCCAACAAAACGTTTTCAGGTTTTAAATCACGATGTATAATACCCATTTTGTGTAAATATTCCAATGCCAATACAACTTCAGCTGCATAAAACCGTGTTTCTGGTTCTAAAAAAAATGCACGATTATTTAAATGTGAAAATAATTCACCACCTATAATATATTCCATAACTAAATACACTTTACTTTTTGTTTGAAACGCTGCTAATAGTTTAACTAAAAACGGATGTTCAATACGAGCCAATGCATCTCTTTCTTCAATAGTACAATCAATTGCCGTCTTTGAATGTAAAAATTCTTTCGTCGTAATTTTTAATGCAAATACATTACCAGTACCTAAATGTTTTGCTAAAACAACTTTGCCAAATGCACCACGTCCCAATAAAGTTAATAATTCAAAATTTTTCGGTCCAATTCGTTCAAAAATGTTAGCTTTCGTATCTGTTTGTGGTTGGTTTTCATTCTTCTCTGCTATTTTGCTATTTGTGTTGGTCGTTTTAGCAATTGTTTCATCTGTATTGTCATCGTCTGTATTTGAGGTATTGTCGTTGTCGTAATTAGTGTTGTTGTTGTTATTATCGTCGTTATTGTCTTTACTATTATTTCCTTGTGAATTATTATTATTTAAAGTTGTATTATTATTATTATTATCAAGATGTGGTTCCTTGGTTCCTTGATTGTTATTAGTTCCATTAGTAACAATATCCATATCAAACATCATACCACCATCATCAAATGATTGTCGTCTCGATGAACTTTTTCCATTATCATTTACATTGGTAAATAATGCACTATCAACTTTTACACCTAATAAATCTTCAATATCGCTTTTACTAGCTTTTCTAAGTGGTTTTGCGCTTGTAAATTCTTTGACATCATTATCATCTACAGGTGTTGAACTTAATAATGCTTTTTGCATTGAGCCACTCATGTTGGTAATGTGTGTTGTTATTAATTTGAATCTGAATACTGTATATTATGATATGAATACAGTGATACTATGTATATATATACATACATATATATATACTGTATGTAATGCATGAGTTGATGATCGTTTATCATCTAATGTGTTATTTTTAAATTATATATTAGTAATATTAGATATTCTTCTGTGGTAGGTAGTTTATGAATCATCATCATCGAAAGAGTCTGACGTCTGACGACGCATTATTTGGTGTTTTACCTTAAATATATTTTAATATAACAGACATTATTATAGACATTATTATTATTAGGTCAATTCCCCGACATACAAGGTTGGATTGTGTGACAATGTAAATGAAAAATTAATTTTAAACCTTAATATTAACCTTTTGACTTTTTTTGGAGCAACTTTTATAAATTATTTATAAATTTTTGCTTTCCAACTTGTGCACTTGTACATGAACAATTTAAAGATATAAGTTGTGTTTTACTATGGACACAGGTAGTAATAACAAAGAAGAAAGATCCATAATTAATTGCACAATTATATATCTATATATATATATATGCACAATATCTTCTATAAATTAATATACTATATATATATATGTTAGAGATATAGATAGATAGAGATAGAGATAGATATATCAACAACAACATTAAATTAATAGAGACCTAGATATAATATATACATACATACATACATACATATATATAATATGGCACAATTTGCAAATGACAATGATGCAGAACAAGGTGCTATAGAAACATTATACACCTTGTATAATGAATATTGTGCCTTTGGAAAAGGACACCGTGTAAAAACAAAAGCATTAGCATTAGATGGTAGAACATTTGTTAAGTTTCTGAGAGATTCAAAGTTGTTAACGAAAAATTGTACTCGTACCGATGCAGATTTAATTTTCACAAAAGTGAAACCGCGTGGTGCACATACAATGACTTTTCAAGGCTTTATTACGTGTTTAAATGAAGTTGCAAAACGTAAAAATGTTCGCTTTGAAAAATTAGTTGATCACATTATATCAACTGTACAAGGACCAAAGTTAAACCATGTGTCCCAAGCTGAACATGTACGTTTTCATGATGACAAGTCCCAATATACTGGCGTATATAAACATGGTGGTCCTACAAATATTGGTGCAGGTGGAGATGGTGAAACTGTTAGTTTGTCAAAATTAGCTGATCGTTCAGCATATGATATACGTGGTAGAAAAATTAAAAAAGAACCTCAAGCAAATTATAAATATTTAAAGACGCAAGTGTATGACAATGAGCAACCTAAAACTAGACAAAGACGTTTGAGTTCTCATGGACAACAAATGCTAGCAAATGTAATGCGCAAAACATCAGTAGAAACCCCACAAAAAGCTATGAATATACCTTTACAACAACAAGCAAGGCCACAAACAGCAGGTGGATATGCTCAACAACAACAACAGCGTAGACAGCAACAAAATGATAGACCAAAAACTGCAAGGGGTGGTCGTGGGAATATATACGATCGTTTAACTGATACATCTCAATATACTGGTACGCATAAACATCGCTTTGATTCGTCTGGTCGTGGTCGTGGCCTTGCTGGGAGAGACCGTATAAGTAAAGGTGGATATAATATGGGTGTGTCAAGAAGCTCAAACTCGCGTGAAGGTCAATATGTTGGCAATACAAATACAAATACGGATGTTACATATAATGATTTGTCTGATTTCATCGTACGACGATAAAGCATGATGACCGTAATTTATTTTTTACTCTAGCATGCAATAAAATATGTGTGTATATGTAATATTATACACAAATATGCAATATTTATAATTTTAATGGCATGGGTAGAAATGAAAATGTAGAGAGAAATGAAATATATAACCCCAAAAAAAAAAGAAGAAAAAATATTTTAAAACCCAACCAAATAGGGAAGAGAGAGAGAGAGAGGAAAAAGAAGGAGATGATTTAGATTTCGATTTATTTCAATCCACTTTTACCTTAATTATATTAATTATATAAGCTCATATCTATATCTCAGCTAGTATAAAATTATAAATATTTAAAAATTTAAGTATTTTTTAAAGCAATAGTGCAATATGCATATGTGCATTAAATGCTCTGTAGACTTGCAAGTCTAAGATCCTATTTAAAAAGTGGAAAAACACTAAAAAATATGAAAAAAATAACACTATTCATAATGGATGTTGGCGTTCTGTACTCTGTACCAGAGGTTTTCCAGGTTTTCCTTGTCAGGGTACTGGCAAGCCAGCCTTAGGCCAGCTGGGCCAGCCCAGCCAGCCGGGCCAGCGAGCTAGGCCAGCTGGGCCAGCCCTGGGCCAGCCTGGCCAGCAAGGAAAAAGGAAAATCTCATCTCTGGGTTCCATCAGAGTTCCAACTTTATTATACAGTCCGAAAGGTCTAATTAATACATTACATATCTGGATTATACATAATATTATTATTTGTTGATAATATACATTGATATGTAAGAGCAAAAGAGAGAGAGAGAGAGAGAGAGATAGCAATATAGGATTTGACAAATTGTTTATTAAAATTACAGATAATATATAGGACAAACAAAATGCGCCAATTATCCAATTGGGAAAAAATAAGAAAACAACGTTTTAATAACCGCCTTTGGCGTGCATGCCGTAGTGGTAATTTACCAGAGGTAAAAAGACTATATAATAATGGTGCAAAAGATGATGTGAGAAAAGCGAGAAGCGGCGAAACACCAATGTGGGTGGCATGTAAGAATGGTCATTTAGATATCATTGAATTTCTTCATAAGAATGGTGCATCTGTATCGAAATTATTAAATTGGTTATACAATTTATCAACTTCCTGTACAGTGTAACCTAAACGTCTTCCACTACCATATATTCTTGCCATATGTTTCTTTTCTTTCTGCTCACGCTTGGCCTCCTTCTTTTCTTTTTTCTTCTTCCCCAGCCGCTCGATAAAGCTGGCAACCATACTATTATTTTCGCCTTGACCATCGCGTCGCCGGGACAACAACTGCTTTGCGCTGGTGGTAGACGCACCGAATACAAGTAACACCAAACATATTATGAATAAACTAATTTTTTTCATCGTTAAAAAGAAGGATTAAATATATTCGATCGTCAAATACAAAATATATTTGATCCCCAAACACAAAATATATTCAACCTTGTTTGAAACTATCCTCTAAACTTCTTTCTAAACACCGCGCACTTGAATGTTCAACACCGCAGTAAAATCTATAGCTATTCGTTGGTTGTTTTAATTCTTCTTTCTATTTTCTTTGTTTGTTTTGACGTCTCTGCTTTTGCTGGTCAAGTTGTTGCTTGTGTAAACATATATATGTTTAAAACACTGTGGCAATGCTGTGATCCCCCTCCCACTTCCCACTCATTATTTAATACATTCGCCACTTTCCTCATCCAATGGTATGCCCATAGTAGAGCTGCTAATACCAGGTGGTAGAAGTAAAAATAAGGTTTTATAAATCGGCACACTATTTACATGCTAGATATTTTGGCCTCCATGCTATTCCCATGGTAAGTATCGTCCTGTGAAAAAAATTGACTGGGCTGGCCTTGCTGGATAGAGCCTGAAAACTATTCCTATCAAATATTCGTACTGTCAAAGTAGAAAAAAATCTAGAAGACAATCTAAATCCAAGGTTTTCATGAGGGATGAGGGCTTACATCTGAAACTAAGATAGGAGATTAAGTATGAATTTTATATACTGTAGACGAGTGTATATGGCCTATAAAAAGGAAAAGTCAAAACGTAATAAAGTTTTAGTTTCCAAGCTAAATTATCAAAAGATGAATACGAGGAGATTCAGAGAATAAATACTATATACCACCAGGTGGTGGTAGTTAGAATAGTACGTTCGTACTATATAATCACATGTAACTGTGGGCCTATATATATAATATTACGTGTGTTGTATAATTTTACGCACACGGACAAACTGTTGTTCCATCACATATACATTTTGGACTTCCAACTAAACGTATAGGAAACATTGAACTTGGACTATCAATTGCCCATAAATTAATGAATTGTAATGCATTATTACCACTACCATTTAAAGGAAATTGGAAATTAAATCCATGTTCTGGATTTACTGCAATACCAGCTTTTACTAAATCTGGACGATTGAGATTTGCAATTGTTTCCCCAATTTTGATACCATTATTCGTTGTCGCAATAACTTTTACTGGTGCTATTCCTCTTCCAGGCAACATGGTATCTACTACCCAACCTGTTGCTGTTACAGTTGAGCCCTTTAATGTTAATGCGTCGATATTCGAATTCAAAACACCCGTTTCACCAGCATCAATACCACGTGGTACATAAGTAGAACTTTCTACAACAATGCCATTTGTAATGGATGGCATTATAATATCAGCATCTTCTTTTGCTGGAAATGCACGAACATTGACAGCAATTATTGGACCTGGAAATAGAAGTGGTATACCAGCTACAGGGAAGATCGGATCTGTCTCTTCCGGTCTACTGCCATCGATGGTATATCTTAATGTAACAGTATTATTTGCGCCAGAGCTAATACCTTTACTTTGTGCCAACAACGTAAAATGAGCTTTAGGTAATTTCGAATTTGCACCGGGTGGATTATATGTTAACTGCGGCTCATTTATATATAATAATTTTCCATTAATTGTATTCCCTGTGATATCCATTTCTGATAAACAATTCTTAACATCTGGATTTGAATGTATTGCCTCCGTCCCAGGACAAGTAATAAATTTATTATTTTGTACTTCCCCTGTTGGTATTTGATTATTAGGACACATGAACGATATTGATGCTTTATCGCCTCGTACTTGCACACAACCATCATCTAAAAAGTTATTATTGTTCAATTTAATATTTTTGCTTGTTGTTTGGTGGCCAAATACCATGATGCCGCCACCAAAACTATGTGAAATTGTGTTTCCAGAAATATTAAATCCAGTTGCACCAGTTTCAAAATCAATTGCACATCCATCAGGTGCAGCTTCATATTCACCACGCGCGTTTAAATCGCAATTTGTTATTTCATTATCACCAACAATACTTCCAATTATAATATCAGTAGTACCGTATACAAAATATTTTGGATCTGTATCTCGTATAAATACTGAATTTTTTAACTTTAAATTTGTTGTCTGTGTCAACGAAACACAATTGCCAGCACAATTATGAACTGTATTTGCATTTAATACTAAGCCATTCGAAGGAGTTGTTGAACTATAAAATGCATCAATACGTAATCCAATATTATTTGATATTTCAAGATTGGATATAGAATTACCACCGGAAAATATTATTGCCATTGCCCATCTTGCCCCTGTTGGAGAATAATCGATATATGGAGAATGAATGTCTCTGAAAATATTATTACTAATTTGAACATTTTCACTTTTAAAATTATCAATCATGATGGAATGGATACCATAGCTACAACCTGCGAAATGTATATCTTTGACCACTACATTTGTTGGGTTTATCATTGTCATACAAGTTACCCAACCATTTAAATTTTGTATAAAAACTTTTGGTCTTGGTTGTGTTGAATCACCGTATGATTGAATAGAAGTTATCGATGGTGATATTGCTTCCTGTTTCATATTCGATACGTTTGCAAAAGAAGAACCTGGTAAAGATAATTCTAATACATCATCTTGAAATAATGATCCACGTTGTAAATTTAACGTATCCCCTTGGCGATAGATTATACTTGATGCTTTTTTCAACGTTTTCCATGGGGAAGATGGTGAAGTCCCTGTATTCGTATCATTCCCTAAGGTAGAGGATACGTAATAATTTTGTGGTGATGCTATTGCATATACATTATTTACTACTAATAATACAATAGTAATAGTAATTATTACTTTTGACATGTTGTTTTTAAAAAAAAAAAATTTATATTTTTGTTCCACAATATATATATATATAATGTTTTTCAAATTTTATTTTTTGGTTTATATTTATTTCAATTGTTCTTCTTTTCACACGTAAACACACACGCACATACACAAACAAACACACAAACACACACACTATTTAATTTCAATCGTACTTTGAGTTTTATTTCATTTTTTATGGCTTTTCATTTCAATGCTCTTAGACCAAGTTGCAATTTCATATCATCTTTTTTTTGTTGTGCTTGTTGTTTTTTTCTTAATTTATTCTTCAGAGATCCTAGGCCTATCCCGATGCTATTACTACTTAGCATAACAATACCATTGCATACCTGATGAGTAATAAAAAAAAAATGGAAAAATTATTTTTCACCGCCGCCGTTTCGCAACAAAATCCAACTCATAGATAAAAAATATTAATAATATAAATAGATGTGTTGGTGAAGAGAAGGAATATGGAAGGGGGGAAAAAAAGAGATTAATTATATTGTATAGATAGATCGGTAATATATTTATATACAAAATATCACGATGATACGATTAAATAAACTCATACGATCGCCACTTTTACGAACACAAATATATCATAATATAAATAAACCATCATCATGTTTATTTTTCTCATCAAGTAATAATTATGGAAAAAATATTAATAATATTATTAATAAACAACATGCAAAATTAACAACTTCAACTGTTATCCAAACACCATTCAATGGGAGAAATGCATTAAACAATATGAATAAATACAATAACATGCAAATTATGCATCAGTCGACGAATGCTAGTGGTACTATTCAGCATAAAAATGAACAATTGAAAAAGTTGGATTCAGATTTTTTATATCACTTAGGTTTTTCATCTAGCCAAGATTTAGAAGAAATTTTTGGAGATGTTAAATTTTTTTGTTGTGGTGGTGCAGCAAGTCGTATGGAAATATTTGCAAATCAAGTTGCTGATGAGCTTAGTGAGGAATTTGATGAATATAAAAAACCATATGGTTTCAAACCAACAATAATTGGTGATGATAAACGATATGCAATTTTTAAAGTTGGACCAGTGTTAATTAGTTCACATGGTATGGGCATGCCTTCTATGTCAATTTTATTGCATGAAGTTACGAAAATGTTACATTATGCAAAAGCAACTGATGTAACTTATTTTCGATTAGGTTCATCTGGTGGTATTGGTGTGGAACCTGGTACGGTTGTATTAACTACGCAAGGTTTAAATGGGTTGATGGAACCACACTATTCATTACCAATCTTGGGTAAAATGGTTCATCGACCAGCATCCATTGATGAAACGTTAGTAAACAATATTAAAGCTGCTGCGGAGAAACGTTTACCTAATTTAACAGTAACGCCAGGTAAAACAATGGCTGCTGATTGTTTTTACGAAGGACAAGGACGTTTAGATGGTGCTATATGTGATTATGAGGAAAAAGATAAAATGGAATTTGTGAATAAATTAAATGATATTGGTGTACGAAATATTGAAATGGAAGCTGTGATGTTTGCTGCGTTTACAAGTCATTTGGATATTAAAGCAGCCGTTGCATGTGTAACATTATTAAATCGTTTGGAAGGAGATCAAGTATTAACACCATTGGAAGATTTACATGCATTTGATGAATATCCTGGACATGTCGTATTGGCATATATTAAAGAAGAATTAGCGAAGATGTAAAAAAGCAAGATATGAGAACAACGCTTCGTACGAAGTATAATGCAAGAAGAAGAAAGTTTGCTTTGTTTAAAATAATATTTATAATATCTCATTAATATAATACACGTGTAATATAACACTATGTGCATATATGCATATAAAATCTAGAATTGTATTTTTTACGAGTACATTTTTTGTAATAAAATAAATATGTAGAGAGTTACACACACACCACATCGTTTCACATCAACACGTAATATGACTTCCATCGAAAAAATCAGTCCCCGCCTGCACCCACGGGTACTCTGCCTGTAATTTGTGCAATATTTTACATTGCTCCGTGGCGGGTATAGTGTTTGAATGGGTTAACCATAAAACACTTAACGCTTTTTTTTTATCAATTGCATTTGTGACTATTTTTTGTGCATTTAATGCATTTGCGCATCGTTTCGAACCATCGTCCCCGTTACACGCTTCCATTTCAATTGTTATACCACTTAATGAACTATCTGAAATACTTCCAGCAGAATTTGCCAAGATAATTTTATCCGAACCAATTTTTTCTCGTAACATAGCAACAAAGGTTGGGGCCCATGCAAAGTAAGAGCCGTAAATTTCATCTGAACTATCTGCTACCCCATCCCCATCAATGTCATAGGTATGATTTGCTTTCATAAAACTTTGACAACCTTCTTCTTTTAATGTACATTGGTTAAAGTTAACTCTGCTTGGTTGCACGTACCCATCTAAGTAAATACCATCAAATCCATTGTCAAGAATCCATTCGCTTAAAAAATTAGCAAGCAACGGTGTATTTTTGGAGTGCCAAATATTTTTTGCCAACCCTGGGTAACTTTCCAACATAACGCCTGGTAAACCATGTGTGATATCATGAACGGCATATTTATTTGGAAAAATAGTTTGTAATTTTGTTAAGAATGGGGAGGGGCCACATTGATACGTTGTTGAGCAATTTCTACCAGCGCGATCACCCATAATATGTGATTTGCAAAACGGGCATTCTTTTGCATTGTATGCCAAAGGCAATTCACCAAAGTCAAAGTAGGCAACAACTTTTGAATTTTTCACGTCTGTTTTAACTTTTTTAATAACATCTTGTGTTACATTTTGTGGACTTGCAATAAACACACCATTTTCATATTGTGTAGCATCGACACATTCATTTCCTTGCGGCCCAACACCATTGTTTTGACATAATTGGTGTGGCCATTTCGAATTATTTGTTACTTGATTTGAAAATAAAATGTAAAAAGCCTTCGTCGCAAATGTTAATTGAATATTAATTAAAAAGAAAACAACTTTAATTTTCATTATTACTACTGAACCTGGTTTCTGGAAAAAAAATCTAAAATACCAAAAGTACTTTCAAACGTTTGTTTTAGCTTGTAATCACACGCCACCAATCACACCTGAGCTGCTGTTTCTTTATCCTCTCAATATATACAATCCGGATACACCAACAAACACAATTTGTTGCAATTCACCAACAAACACACACACATTTTTTTATTTAGCAGCAACTTTACTTTTTTTATACCTTCTTCAAAACACGGAATGTAATTTGTACTTTGCAGCTTTAGCATGAAGATAACATTGAGTGAAATTACCCCTTGTCTATCAAATAGATCAAACACTACAAATATGCTATACTTGTACATGTAAAATCAAAGAAAAATTGCTGCACGGGCTATTCCATGCTAATTCCACGATAAACACAGCACGAAGACAAAAACACTTGATAGGACCATTTTCATAAACAATAGAAAATAACAAAAAATCTCCATACTTAAGTTTTAAGTATATTGCCAAAATTATGTAAATTAGACTACCATATTTATACTACAATAATATAAAACCTCAAACATGAATATTTTTGCCAATTATATTTTCATTTTTAAAAGTTCCGCCAAAGTGGGTACGAAAAATGAGAAATTTCATGAGATATATAAAATTTGCATTATGTCTCACAACATCATTCCCAACATTTTGAAGTCATATAAAGTTCCACATCCTTACTTTATATATATAACTTGTATCTCTAAACTCCAACCAAAATAAATATTACATTTACATGAAACGCTAGACCAAAAGTAAATTTTCACTAAAAAATGCACATTTTTGGACACTTTTATTAAGGTTTTACAGGCCTATTTCCTACTAATGGTACTTTGACATGCAATTGAAACGTCGTTAGTAAAGTATGTTCCTGACACTCAGTTGTCATCAACTTACTCTTAAGTTTGGCTCTATATATATATAAATGAGAATCGAACCTACTTTTGTATTAATATTTTCATCGACTTGAGATATATTGTATCGAATATACCCCATTTTGCAATGTATTTTAACATGCCTGAAAAAGGCCTAAAAATCCAAATCGATTTTCATTCACAACAATTTTAACGGGACCTAGAAATCTTCATTTTAAACATGCAACATAAAAAATTTTGACAAAATATCGTAGTTTCTATATCGTAGGTGATATATTTAACTTTTCTCCGAGAGTTTACATGTATAATTATGTTTTTAAAGAAAAGTGCTGAAAAAAAAATTTTAATCGCACGTTAGCATGGAGTTAGTATTAGAGCACTTTTTCATCGAAATGGTGAAAATCAGGAAAGGTTGAAAATATTCATTGAAGTTATTCAAATTAAACTTTGAAACGTTGCATATCCGTTACTTATTACATATACAATGTCTGTAGCTCGTGGTCTTGGGAGTTTAAAAGTAGAACCTTGTTTACTAAAAAT
>JACKZZ010009142.1_pt1 | contig 15709 bp, 3 predicted proteins | sample 8027871 | NCBI WGS metagenome assembly JACKZZ01 (sample SAMN15724774, study PRJNA655200) | protist metagenome | isolation source: fluorescence activated cell sorting (FACS) single amplified genomes of... | place: USA: West Boothbay Harbor, Gulf of Maine | collected 2000-07-19
TGTTTCTATTTCATTATCGTTACAATTAGTACTGTGGGTTATGGTGATATTAATCCTAGTCATGATTTCTCAAAGTTTGTTACAATTATATTTATTGGGGTTTCTATTGTTATTATCCCTATGCAAGCAAGTAAACTTTCGGCTCTTCTTTCGATGGGTTCGGTTTTCCGTAACCCATACCATCCTACACATGAAGAGAGTCACATTATTGTATGTGGATTTGTCAATAATCGCCAAAAATTAGAATGCTTTTTTAAAGAATTTTTCCATCCAGATCGTTCCTTAGATGCTGATTTTAAAGCTGTTGTATTATGTCCAAATGAACCCAATGAAGAAGTAAGGGCTTTATTAGTTTCTCCTGTTTTTGATTCTAGGGTTATTTATATGGTGGGTACTGCTTTGGTAGCTGATGACTTAAAGCGAGCTCGAGCTGATATAGCAACAGCAATGTTTTTTTTAGCGAATGTAGAAGTATCAGAAGAAGTAGCTAGATATGATGATGCAGCAACTGTTCTAAAGACCCTTTCAGTAAGTAACTTTAATCCTTCTCTTGAATGTTTCGTTCAAGTTATTAAGGCGGAAGATAGAGATATTTTAAAAGATAGTGATGTAGATGTTGTCATCTGTCTTGATGAATTTAAAACAATTCTTCAGGCTCGTAATGCAATCTGTCCTGGATTCTCAACATTTATTGAGCTTTTATTTATGTCCTTTGGTGATGTATCAAGTTCTGGTGATGCATGGTTTGAAGATTACCTTGATGGTGCTGGAAATGAAGTGTATTATGTACCTTTGCATAGAGGGTTTCTTGATGCTTTTAACTGTGAATGGAGTCTAATGGTTGAAGGTATTTTTCTTCGTTTTGGAGTATTAATGATTGGTGTTTGTAATACATCGGAACAATCCATGGTAATTAATCCTTCTATTGAAGAAATGGCGAAGCATAAATCTCCATACCATTTTTTCAAAGATTATAATGTTGCTATATTAATCACAGGAGAGCAAAGTACTGCAAATGATGTAGCATTTTGTACAGCGGAATTTCATGCAATCGAATCTATTGTTGAATTTATGACAAATGCAGAAAAAGAATTCCAAACTAGACTTCTACCACGTAAAAATGCATCTCCTCCAACGACTGCATCAAAGCTCCCTCCAAATCGTGGTCGTGCTGGTCGTGCTGCTGATGCTGCTGATAGTTTGGCTGCATTTGCATCACTGAACTTTGATAGTGGTGCAATTGGTAATATTACAATGGATGAAATTCAAAGAGGTGCAAAATATCAAGCTGATTTAAAAATTCCTTTGAATCTAGGCCGAGCAACAAAGAATAATCCTTTTTCAACAGCATTTGATAGTGATGCTGAGGATGAGAAAAAAGAAGTTGGTTTTATGCGAGGTCGTACATTATCAGATCAAATGGCTGATTTGATTACATCAGAGACGGAAAAGGCGATGATAAGAGCCTCCCTTGATTCTAATGATAAGAAGGATAAGGATTATTCAGATACTGACTCTGATTCTGATAGTAAAAGTAGTAAATCAGATTCGGATTCGGTCGATAAAGATACTACACCTTCTAATAGTAGTCGCGGAAATCAGAAAGAAGAAGATAAACATAAGGTAGTTGTCGATATAAAGCCTATCGGTGCATCTGTAAGTCCCACTAGAATAATAGGAATAGGTGGAGCTCCTAGTGCTGGAGGTGGAAATATTAAATTAGGAAGTTTAATTGGTAGTGTTGGTGAAGAAAGCAAATCACCAGCACGTTCGAATTTTTACAAAGCTGCACGCCGTGTATCGATGGCAAATATGTTTGCTAAAGCAAATAAAGGGCATGTTGGTGTCCATGATCAAACACATAATATTCTTGCAATGCGTGCATCTAGTGTTACTCAACCAACGACAATAAGTGATATTCCCGAAATTCCCTTAGAACTTGGAGAGGTTGAAGACGCAATGGAAATAAACAATCATGTCATTATTGCTGGTTCTACTCTTAATCTAGGTCACTTTGTTGCAGAACTTCGTAGGCCTTTAATTTTAGCAAGTGCCACAGCTTTCCATCCTATTCTTGTTATTTCTGAAGAAATGCCAAACCATTGGTCCGAATGTATGGCAGCTTTTGATGAGCTTTATTGGCTGAAAGGTAAAATTACAAATAGTGTCGATTTTAATCGCATTAATATCAAGCAAGCTTTTGCAGTATGTTTAGTTGCAAAGCGTGACGAAAAAGCCAACTCAGAGGAAGAAAATCTCGATTCTGAAATTCTTTTTGCATATCTCAAGCTTGAAAATTACGTTCCCAAAAATGTTTTTTTTACTGTTGAGCTGACAATTCCATCGAATATGGCAGTTTTAAATAGTACCATTATGCGTCGTGTTCGACATAACATAAAGATGGAATTACAGGAGAAAGAGGAGAAGACTCGAAAAAGTAGAGTAGGAAGTCCAGATTCTGCATATAAGCTAGAAGATAAACCTATTAAGAATCTTCGTGCGTACAATGGAGCTTTCGCCACAAAGAGGAGAAAGTTTAAAGTCAAGGCTGGTGAAACTGAGGATGATGATGAAGAATTATCCGCGGAAGAAGTAATGCAACGAATGCTTAAATCTTTAAGTAGAGATGAATCAAATGAGAAGAATCGGGAAGAAAAGAAAGAGGGTCCAAATAAAAATGCAGAGGCATCATTTTGGGATGCTACAAATACTCATCATACACTACCAGTATTCAGTAGCGGTAAAGCTTTTGTTCCAAGCACATTTGATTCTTTATTAGTGCAGAGTTTCTTTGGTGCCCTTACTCCTGTACTATGTGAAAAACTTGTGTGTGGACAAAAGAATCAAACAATGTTTTATAGAGATCTTCCTGCGCCATTTATAGGACGAAAATATGGTGATCTATTTCGTGCTTTTATAAGTCGACAATTGTTACTTTTTGGATTATATCGATCACAATCATCGGAAGATCAATCTTCTTTACCGTTTGTGTTTCTTTCTCCAAATAAAGACATTATTCTGCGACCTGATGATAAATTGTATGTTTTTGGCAACCCACATAGACTACAATACTCAATAGATACATCTATTGGGAACTCGTTTATTAGTGGACAAACAGCTGGATCTGTTGCTCTCAATGATTTAACACATGCTGCTACATCCGGACTAGCCGGATTTTTAAGTGCAATGACGAATAAATAGAGTCAGTACAAACAAACACGCCATTTACAAAGTCAAGTACAAATTAGAAAATTATACGATTCGAATGTAGTTAGTTATGATGTAATACAATAAATTAAATTTGTACTCAAATAATTATTACTATTTCTTCTCTTCTTTACTTTCTGATGAGGAAGATGTTTTAGTTTCTGCAAAAGTAACACCATGAACACCTGATGTAATGTCTGTAACACCTTCCGTACGAGAAATCACAATCTCTTCTTTTTTGTCATTAGTAGCATCATACCTTCTTGCTGTCATTCGTGGACTAAGAAGAGATGGTATCGCCCCTGCAACTTTAAGCTCTCCAATTTCATTTTCGACAATTTTCCCCAATGAATCTTTCAATATGCTACCTAGTAAACTAACTGCTGCTTTTTTTAAAGCTTGTACTAAAGGGCTACAATTACGATCATAAGCTCTCGATAACGGTGAATACTCGGCTTCGCGCCAATTACCATGCCATATTAAATTCCACGCGATACTTTCTTTTGCTATACTTCCTGCGCCTCTTTCCATACCATCAGGATATTGAGAGCCTATACCTGGCCCAGATTTTGATTTAAAATCAAGTCCAGATAAAAATGCCACATCACTTAAAGTAATTAAAGGGTGAGAGTCGATCAAAGCTTCTTGTACTGCATGTCCATATCTCCGCAGTACATCTTTCACAACGCTAATATCGATAAGCCTTGTACTAGATATAATATGTAACGGTAGCAAATCAGCTTTATTCGCCATCTTTGCCGAGTCAGGTTTTTTCTCTAGAAGTTTTTCCACGAGTAAATTAAAATTAGGATGAGCATCAAATAATATACCTCCCGCTTCATATTCACTGCTTGATTCTTGTGCAAGTCCTGACATATCTCCTGTGCCAGATGAATAAGATAGTGATGATGGTGATGATGGTGATGATGGCACCATACGAGGAGCAACATGCTGGTTCCGAATCAAAGAAGCAAATCGTTTAGAAGGGAAATCGGTTCCACCAAATCCATAAAACAATAATAAATGAAGTGGTAAAGAGCCATCAGGAGCAGCTTCATGAATAGTACTAACATCTAAACGGACAAACTCTAATAATAATTTCAAACAATTTTGATATCCTTGTTGGAGAATTTGTTGTATATCACTACTTCGAGGACCATCAATAGATGGTGGTGAGCCTTTATATGCAGTATTATAAGAATGAGATGGGTCCGTTATTTCAGGAAGTCTAATATTTCGTAGCATAATATGAATAGGAAGTTCGCCAGCTTCATTGCGCTTACTTAACGCTTGTGGGTATGCATCTAATAACTTCTTCACTATAGCAACATCGGGAGTACTGGTATTTACCGCAATATGTAAAGCTAGCTGCTCCCCAGAGCATGCTAAACGGGCACATTTCGCATTAGCTTTAAATATCAAATCCATTACTTGTATTACATTCCCAACTCCTGAGGTACCAAGAGGGTCGTATTCTACAGTATTATCAGGATGAGTGCGCAACATATGTTTCGTCACAAGTATATGAATTGGTAAATTATTATGCTCATCAGATTTCATACATGATATTGACCCACCAGATTGAAGAAGTCTAGTTATAAAGCTTATATTAATAACAGGATTCGATACTGCATAATGCAATGGTAACCAACCATGAAAATCAGGTGCCATTATGGCTTCAGGGTATTGTTCCACAAGGCGATTAAAGGCTTCTGATTTAATATCGTAGCTACGAGCCATACAATGAAGAGGAAGACGTCCACTATGGTCCATAACCTTTGCTCCTTCTCCATTGGCTTTTAAAACAAGCTTCATAGCTTCAAATGCGACTTGGTCGTGATCACTCGATTTCATACTAATATCATGCAAAAGAATTCGACCTTCATCATTTCCACCAGAAGCTTGACTAACAGACGGTACACATTCAAGTATTGATCTAGAAGCACTCAGAAATTGTACTGCAATAGCCTTGTCAGAAGGATCATCTACATTAAACTGTAGCGAGTTCAAAACCGAACCTCGAAGTTCATTTTCCAGTTTCTTTGAAAAAACGTTACCAACTGGAGTAGTTGCAACAGCAAATTCAGGACCTAGCTCTTCATATTTGCGAGATACTTCACAAAATGAACCAATACATTGCATTATATGCATGAGAAGAGGCATAGTTGGATCCACTGAAGGTTTAGTTCCATCCTCATTTGAGTCCATTGGAATAGACAGTTTTCCAAATAATTCACATGTCTCTTCCGTCCAATATTTCTCAATACGTTTGCTTTTCACTTCAACTTTCTCAACCCGTTTCGCTCTCTTCATAACGACTTATGGGGCAAGAAAGAGTTCTATTCTATTTCGCCTAGAAATATGAGTAGCCATTAAAACGGAGTATAATAGGGTTCTTTTTTATTTGTGGTCATACCTTACCGAATACTACTTGTATAATTGAAATGGCTTTGCCTTTTACCGGAGACCCTCCAATCTCTGCGCTACGTGGTGTAGCTGCTGATCCTAATCGCCCAGGACAGCGTTTATTACCTGCTTATGCTGTCAAACTTCTTCGCTACCTCAAGATTGATTTTGGTACAGATAAAGTTCCCAAGGCTGATATTGATCCTACTTTGGATTTATTAGCTCATATTGTAGAATGTTTAGGTGTCCTTAGGGATGTGAATAAAGTATACCGTGCAAAGGGAAGTATCCCTTCTAGGTCTGTTGGAGCCAGAGCAATGTTTGGTTTAACAGCAGAACTTGGTAATATTCTACTTGATGCTATGACTTTCAATCCTCCAGAAACGATGGAGACTGCTTCTCAATGTTATAGTAAAGTTGGTCAATTTGTTCTCAATGTATTTCCTGAAATAGCTGCACAAGATACAAAAGCGACAGGGAAAGTTTTAATGCACCATGCTGCACTTAAAGCTTCTGAATCAATGGCTCTAGAAACTATTCAAATGGTTCACAAAGCATATCCTGCGGGCGCTGCCACTGCCGATGCTTCTGGTGCGTTGCCATTACATTGGGCAACGCATAACCCAAATATTTCAAGTGAACTAATCGATTATATTATTTCTGCAAATCCAAAAGCTCCAATGACTCCTGATGATGATGGTTATCTTCCATTACATTGGGCAGTGAACCATGATGCACCAAGTCTTGATGTTGTTAGGCGTCTTATTCATGCACATGCTGGTGCTACTGCAACCCCTTGTGCTAGAGGCTCGTTGCCACTACATTGGTGTGTTGCTCGCGATCACCCTCCTGTAGAAGTCGTTCATGAATTACTTGTTGCCCATGCTGATGCCATTCGAACTTACAGTAGTGATGGGTGTTTACCTATGCATAAATGTGTTGATCGTCCTAAACCATCAGTGGAAGTTCTACGTATGTTAAGTGATGCTTACCCTCAAGCTTTGCAATGTCCAGATAAAGATGGTCATCTTCCTCTTCATCGTGCTTGTGATCACCCTAATCCTTCCTTTGTTGTTCTTAAGCTTCTTCTTACTGCTTTCCCTAAAGCTGCATCGGTACAGGATGATGATGGTTATACACCATTGCACATTGTATTAGAACATGACGATCCTAGTTTACGTGTTATTGAATTGTTATTATTGGCTTATCCAGATGCAGTATCGAAGACAACTCGAGATGGCTTATTACCACTCCATTGCTACGTTGCCAATCCAGGGTTAGAATTGAACCTTGACATTGCTGAGATGTTGGTGAAAGGTTATCCTCAAGGCATCCACCAATTGGCCACAGATATTGTCCCTGAAGATGAGACGGCTGATCCTGAAGCATGGAATGGACAGTGGCTTGAGAGGAAATGGAGTCCATATACAAGAGTTGTTGAACGGCATATGCGTGAATTTCAAACGTTGTTTAAGAACTTTAGTAAAGGACAAACGCCTGTTCCAGTCCCTCGTGATTCTTACCTCCCATCTCTACAACAAGGTAATTACGGATATAGTAGTTACAATAAGCCTTCAAATAGCACTGGTTTAAGAACCGGCGAGCGTGCTTTCGAGTCTTCTGTTGCATCCGAGGGTGCACTCCCGCGCATGCGTGGAGCTAGTGGTGGTGCCCCAGCATCTGGTGGTGGAGTATTTCAAGGTAGAATCCAAGATCCGTCCCCACGAGAATCAGCTCGTTCAAATGCAACACCACGGTCTGCAAGGTCGCGAGGCTCTCGTAGTTCTCGAGGTTCTGATAGGGGTGATCTTGGTCCAGGTTCTGCGCGTGGTGCTGGTCCTAAGGATAGATATGATACGGCGAATGTTGCACGGACATCTATGGGTCAAGGTGGGAATGCTTATGAAGAAGTTGATGGCATGGTAGGTATAGATGATGCTGCTCCCTTTAATAGCAATCAACAAGGAAGTTCACCCAAAGCTCTATATAATCCAGAAGATAGTGCTGGTAGTGAAGAAGGTGGAAGAGCAAGATTACCAGATACTCTCCCTCGTGAAAATGATGATGATTTCTCTGATGATGAAAGCGTTGATTCTCGCCGTCGCCGTCGAAAGGACAGGGATAGAGACAGAGATAGGCGAGGGGGAAGTCGACGGGATTCTTCACGTGACCGTGGTGATCGTGACAGAGACAGAGATAGGGACCGTCGAAGAGATCGAAAAGATGGTCGAAGTAGTAGAGGGGATCGGGATAGAGATAGAGACAGGGATAGAGGTGATAGAGATGGTCGTAGACGAGACAAACGAGATAAGGACCGACGGAAAGACTCAGTGCCAGTCGAGTTGACGGAGGAGCAAAAGGAGCAGCAGCGCCTTCGAGAAGAAGAGGAACGAATTGCTAGTTTGCCTGAATTTACTGGTCAAGGTGTCGGTGGTAAGCATGATTTGGAAAGAATAAAGAGTCGCCGTGGTGTTCAAGATGATGGTGATCTCGCTATCGATGTTGGAACCCTTGAAATTGGAGATAGTAATGTATAAAAAAAATCTTGAAGTCCCATCATCCTCCCGCTTAATCATTTATCACACACATTTTATTATGGTTTTTATATTAAAAGAGAGTTGTTATTAAAATTTAAATATATAAAATGAAGCTCTGCTGTATTAAATTAATCACAATGTCTCAAAAACAAGTACACGAGGAGGAGGAATCTCTTTAGGAAAATATTTAGTGAACACTAAAGATCTCCTTCAGAATGTTCGAAAGAGCCCCCTTTGACTGTGGATGGCCAACTGCAATATTCGGTAAGTTGGCTATATAACGATCTGACCTTTCTTGGTGCTCTGCTTCTCTTTGTCTTTGCAGAACTTCCCAGCGCCGTCTCCATTCCTGTAAGGTGGCAGGTTTCCTCTCTTCATCCTTTTTTTTCTCTTTCGCTTTTTCATCCTCATTCTCTTTTTCATCCTCATTCTCTTTTTCTTTTTCTTTATCAGAAAGAACTTCTAACTCTATGTGGTCACTTTGTTTATCGCTAGTAGTAGTACTACTATCAACACTATTGATAACTTTACTATTACTATTTTTGTTAGAAAATCGATCAAAAAAACTGTCTTTGGATGTATTAGCGTTTGCAAGACGGTCCGCACGCTCCCATGTAGTTGGGAGATCCAAATGGTGAATGCGTCCCTCGCTATCTACAGAGCATCTATCAGGAATTCCATTTCTTGGGGTCACTAATCCTTCTGAAAAGGATACTTTTCTCCAAAATTTGCCCGTAATGAGAGCAGAAGGAACAGGTCCATACGAACGACTGTCATTACTTGCCCAAGGGTTATCTCCACTCAGCCATACATGGCCTGGTGGGATCTTTACTTCTATAGGATCGGGAGATGAACGTATGTAATAACAAACTGTATCACCAGCAACAGCAGTCACTCTCTTACAGACGCGTTCTTCGATCGGATTCTCAGGCTTTCGAGCAATAACTAAGTCTCCACGCCGAACACCGACCATTCCAAGGCTAAGAATATCAACAAATGCAATATCCCCAGATGACGCTACAGTCGGGATCATCGAGGGTCCAACACATACAGAAATAAACCCCACTCTGTCGGTATAAATTACAATGGCACCAATACCGAAAACTAATTGATATAAAAATCTTCGATTCTCATCTGCGTGTGAACTGGCTTGCAGTGAGCGATAGAGCTTTGCACGCTGGCTATTGAATGCTTTCCAGATTGGCATTTTCCCCAATGCGAAGTAGGAGTCCGAAATAGAGGAGAGGTTAACCACGGAAATCGGTACTTTTGCTTGTACATTTAGCAGCCTGTTCCTTTAGAAAACTTTTAGAGAAATTATATAAATTTAACAATTAAAGAGAAATTCTACGATAATATAAAGGAATTAAGCATCTATATAAATCTTCAAAGTAATAACTAACAAATAAATTATAGTTTTTCTAGATTATCGTGACATTCCTTTTCAAGACCCTTGCATTTCTCTTTTACTTCGAGTAAAGCGTTAGTTCTCTGCCGTCCAAAATTCTCGTGTGATTTGCATTTATGGTGTTTTTCCGTTGCATTCAAGACAAGTGACTTAATGAAAAGCACGGTCATTGGTGACAAAGAGCAACTCAAACACGTACAAATCTCATCATCTAACGAAGAAGATGAATGTGAGTGTGAGTGTGAATATAAACAGCCTGTTTGTACAAGTTTTACAAATGAAATTCCACTTTCAACGGCGAGTTGTGAGTTCTCATCAAATTGATCAGGACTACTTTCAACGAGTCTTCCAACAGATGTAGCGTATTGGCACAGACATCGCAACACTGGGTCAATCTTATTACCGTGTATTAGTAATGCCTTATCATTAAGATCCATAACCAAACACATTCCAGTGCATGCATCTATACCTAGCATTAAAAGTCCATATAATTCTTTTGCGTATTCAAAAAATTGCGCTGGTGTACTATTTGCAGAGGTCGAATGCACACCTTTTGAAATGGATTTGAAATAAGGAAGAGAAACAGATAAAGATTCACCCATACAAATTAAGAGTAACTGTGAAGCAAAGATTCCTAGAGAAAAAATACCCAAACATGCAAGCTCAGGGCCATATTCAAAAGAATGTTGTGATGTTGTCCGTCTGTACATTCTACTGCACAAACTAATTGTGATTTGCGCTCGCATACTTAATACCGCTTGTATTTCTGTAGGCAAATGATGCTGATATTTCATGCCATTTTCATCACAAGAATATGTAAATGTGTATGAATCATCATCAAGACTCAAACAAGACACAACCCATAACCCATCACCACCCCCAGATGCCATGACAGTCACATTGCTCCCTTGTATACCCCCATGAATCACTTTGTGGGTATACCTCCTCTTTGGGAAGTCCACAGAATCGTGTCTACCGCATAATAAATAACCCACAAATTTGGCACCATCTAAAGTATTTGTATGCAAATGTAAACCTAAAACGATACTTAATACAGTTGCTTTCCAGGTACTCAAATAAGTAGTCACAGACATATTCGAATGAGAATGGGTTTTTAGGAAAATAGTCATGGGGAGACGTAAAATTAGACGCCAAGAGATATGCGTAGATGTATAAGCATATGAAATAACTCGCAGTAGTAATAATGGCATTGTGGTCAGAAATAACGCAGTGCCTGTCTCAAGTATTGAAAACTTTGAAATTTGTTGTGCGAGAGAATAAATTAGAGTCTTTTCTTCTGATAATTTCATCAATGTCCCTTGAAGTACTCCTGACATACATATTCCATTATAAATATTAGCATACAAATCTCTTTCAGGTTCAGATGTACAACTCTTTTGGCCAAGAGACCACGTCAATGCATCCTTGAACAAACTCATATGTTCTTCTTGAAAGAATGGAGTGTCAGTATTTCTTGCAACAGTAGAAGAACTGGATCGTAATTTAAAGTTCCCAACCAGTAATTTAGAAGCCCATCTTGTATAGAAATCATTAGCAAGAGTTGCTTGGTTCGGTACATCTATTGAGCCAAGCAAGCATGCTCCCATATTTGACAGTAACAGTCTCATCATCTGCGTGTGTCTCTGAGTAGTGGGACTAGTCAGTATGGTAATACCGTTATAAGTGCGTTGGTAGTGTAAGTAAATATATGCACATACGTTCCGAGAATCAGCATTTGAAACCTGATTCTGGATAGTATATTGCTTTTGCTGGTATTTTACACTCTCGATTATAGCCATACTTTCATGAGAAAGAGCAATAGTAAACAGTCGCAACACATTTTCAATACAAGAACAAGTCCTTTGGCATTTGCATTTGCCAACATCAAAATCTAAATCACAAGAAAATGATTCAACGCGTCTGTTAACATTTTGTAAGAATTGCAACTCATTTGCGCTAGATATAGGACAAACGCGAGCAGAACTATTGACAGGGTTAGGGGCCCAGCTCAGCTTTTGTTTAGGCACTGTTACTAATCGCGACTTTTGCACCATTCTGACAACTCGTCCAAAGAGCCAAAGAAGGTCTACACTGTAGTGGAAGTGTGACTTTGAATGAGACTGCTCTTCCACACGATTGGTAGAAAAGATGTGCATTTGTGTGTGCTGATATGTTAAAGCACAAAGTGTATGTGTCTGAATGTGTGTTAGAGTAGGAGAGAGAAAGTCACTGAGAAACCCATACATCTCTACAAAGCTATCACGACTAACACTAGAATTAGATTGCTGTAAATCTATATCTTCCATTAAAGATTCAGCACATGAATCAAAGGAATCTACTATTTTGTAAACTTGCGAAAACATATACACAGAGATGCAAACATCTACACACCCTTGATTAACAGATGGAAATGAACCAATACAAGTACACAAACGAATCCATAAATTTGAGGCTGACTGAAACGATGAACGATGAGACATCATAGGAATAGTCTGTGTAGAATGTCTTAATATATCACCGTATGGTGTTTTAGAAATAGATGCTTGGGCGGGTGCCGAGAATGATGGTGATATCTTCTTCTCTAGTGCTAGTGTAATGCATAAATCAGTCATAGTGCGTACACATAAAGTGACACACGACCAAGCCCTGCTGTTACTATTATTTGTGTCAGAACTCAGAAAAGAGTGAGTAAAAGGAACAATATGCAACTCGGACTCATCAATTTCTTGTGCATAATCTGAAATACTATCGAGAATAATATTAATAGGCAACACAGTTGATGCAGTAGGAAAGAGACAGTCTAAACTTGATGACAGCAATGATGCAGCCTCGGTACAAGAATTGGGTACTTTTGACATGCAGAGATTAATACACACAGCAGTCTCGCGCAATACACGTAGGCAGGTGCATAATGCAGATATTGCAACAAGATGAAGCGTTGAAGAATGTCCTTCAAAGGCTAGTTGTGTTGATTGCATTAGCGATCGAGTGAGGTTTAGAAGAGAATAACCTAACCCTTCGCGTGTACCTTGTTGCTGCTGTGGTGACATAAATGCAACTAATGCAGTTAAAGTCTTCTTATAGTCCGCAAGGCTAACCAACGAAGGCTTAATATACTCCAATACAGTTTTCCCGTCAAAATAAGCATCCCAACTAGAGTATATAAATTTAGATGCCATAGATAAGACTAAAAGTGGGCGCGTGTTGTCTTGCCCCCCATGATGTTGCGGTGAAGAGAATAATTGTGATCCCAATATACGCAAAAGCACTTCACATGAGGTAGAACCGAAGATGGCACCTTGTTCCACATAAGTGAGTTTTCCTGTGCGTACCTTGGAATGTGTATGAAGACATAATAACCATGTCATTTCTTTAAGATTTGAGTTATACACTGATCTTTGAATTTGATCTTCTAGTATTCGAGAGCGCAAAGATGGTATTAATTTAGAGTTAGTCTCAATATCCTTCCACACAATGCGATCACCTTCCTCTATCGTTCTACCTACGTCGTGATTTTGATAATTAAGATGAATATCTAAATTAGCTAATGCTTTCAGTGTTAACGCGTATACAGCTGCTTCGCCACTTTGATGCAACGCTACAGATGCAAGCAAGCATTCGTGACTTAAAAGCTTAGGTAGAGAGCATAGCTCTTCAAAGCAAGAATTCTTCATTTTTCGAACAGTCAAACGGGCCTTTGTATTAGGAAGGTTTTTATGCGAAAGGGTGCAAATTGTGGATAAGCACTGTTGCATGCACACAAGTGCAGAACGCAGACAACCTTCTGATAAAGCAGCACGACCACTTAAAATAGGAATATCATTGTTCTCCATTGCGCATTCTTGCCATAATACATTATTGTCATCACAGTTTGTAAAATAATCATTCATAAGCTTTAATAATAACTCTGATACTTGAGTGGCACTATCTTTATGTGTCTCAAACATAGACGAAGTCGGTAGAGAAAGCAAAGCAAGTGACCCAGCATCCTGTTCAATTTGGCGATCGCGGCTAATAAATATATCATCAACTTCCATACTTTTAAGACTTATATTTGTAGTTGTATAGGTATGGCGTGTATCGATTACTGCAGCAATACATACAAGTCGCAGGCAAGCTCTTATACATGCGACAACATTCGCATGCGTATCTGTACGAGAACAGGGAGCCCAAAGCTCAATAATGCCAGGAAAACGCATTGTTAACGACTCCACGTCTTTCGTTGTTGAACAAGTGCCAAGCAAGCAGTTCACTGATGTCCACCATCCAGTAGTGCCTTGTGATGATGATAGAGTAGCTTCATCGCGGTTGTATGTGGATGCATGTGTATGAAGATACATCCATAGCCATAGACTATTTTCGGATACACTAAATTCTTCATTATTATCAATTACGCATTTGAATGAATTCGTCCTCCAACGAAGTATTGTAGCATCAATATTTGCGGAGAAAATCCCCAGACTGACGATATTCTGTATATTCTGAGGATATTCTGTATATTCTGTCATATTTCTATCAACCAGAGACATATCGTACATATCCCTTGTGGGCTTTTGTTTACGAGAAGGCATACAGACACAGCAACTGCTGGTAGTAGAAGAAGCTGGCCACTGCTTTATCTTCATCAATGTATGGGTAGATGGAAACGTTGTAACACTTAATAAAGAACTCAGGGTGGACCAATCAGATTTCAAGAAATGTGGTGCAACTGCTTTCGTTGTTATCGATCGAGACACACGGATATATAAGTCGGTCAGTTGAGAGCAAAGATCAGCCACGTTTATTTGAGGACCAGCATGCTCTTGAATATGATTTTCTATATATGCATCGTACGATAAAGCTAAATTGTTCAATTTCTCTGCATTTCTACTTGTCCACGCCACCTTCGGATCTGATAAGGAATGAAGATTGTCACTGAAGTGATTATGATGATCATCATCAAAATCAAAGTCCAATGGATCCTTAATAGAGCGTTTGAATTTAAAAGAACTGCCATCAGTATTTGGGTTATAATCCAAGAAAGAGGTATACATCATGCAACTTTTATCATTGAATGTAGTATGATTCGCCGCGCTTGCACCAGTACCACCATGAGATGACTGGTTTTCATTCATATTGACTGTAGTATTTACACCATGAACCACAGATGATAATAAAGGAAATAGTGCTGCATTCCATAATACACTAAATTCACTTGTTCCAGACACTACAGTTTGAGCAATCGGTGGTGGTGTAAGTTCATATTCACATTTGTGTAAATTCTCCAGCCAAGTAACTTTATATGAATAATACATGTGGATATGTGCATCTGTAAGACCAGTTGAAGTATCTAAAACGTGTCTATATTCAAGTCCACGATCCGCAAATATCGCCAATACATTCAACAAATTCGCTTTTCGTGGAGTACTAGCAGAAGCACTAACTGCGCCTAATTTTTTAGAACGAATTATTAGTTTTTGATCTAACTCATCATCACTACCAGTATAATTTACAGGACTTTTATTGTAAAGATGTGGTATTTCTGGAGTATTAATATATTCCGTAGCAATAACAGAAGCAGTGCGAGGTACTCTTGTCCTTTTCCCTAAACACTTACATGATCCAATCCTATTGCACTCACCAGTACAGATATAATCAATTTCGAATTGACTACATAATAATATGAGTTCTCTTAACAATTCTACATGAGAAATAGAACTTGAATTTAAAGAATCACTATTAAGTGTAGCTGTCAGAAGTGATACACTATGCAGAGTAATATGGAAAAGTTCTAGCTCGTTTGCATATTTTGTTTCAGAAACAGAACTTAATTTGCAATCGATGAGATCTTTCGTAGCAGAATAAATATTGCAGAATAGCTTCTTTAGGCAGGCACTATGACTAGTTGAATCTAACTTAATCTGGCAAAGTAATTCAGTAGCCTTTTCACTTTTAGATCTTTCCATGAATCTTGCGTCAAAAATAGGAATAGGAATGCTTCCTTTTGCACTCGCTACCATGGCCTTCTCTACGGAGGTTCCAACGACGGCTGATTCAGCAACAAAAGCAAGATCGCCAGTGGCAGCGTCTGCGTCAGTTTCAATAAAATCAGCAGATTCAGCGCCAATATATGGATAGTCAAAAGATGATCTCTCAGTAGAGCACTTTGGAA
>JACKZZ010005906.1_pt1 | contig 15702 bp, 4 predicted proteins | sample 8027871 | NCBI WGS metagenome assembly JACKZZ01 (sample SAMN15724774, study PRJNA655200) | protist metagenome | isolation source: fluorescence activated cell sorting (FACS) single amplified genomes of... | place: USA: West Boothbay Harbor, Gulf of Maine | collected 2000-07-19
GGTGTTCGACGCATCCGGGAACGTTAGATGATTTTCTTTCGATTTAAATCCATTACAGGAAGGTGTTAGGATTAATACGCAGAATTATGCAAGTTCGTGCAAAAGTGTCGGATAGACCAAATGTCGGAACTCGAGCTCCTTTTCGTATGGATGTTCTCGACTTGCATCAAGTCGAAATTTGGATGTATGTTTAGGTCGTTTCTGTCGGATCGGGAGTCTGGGCGGAGTTGATAAGGAGGTCAATCCCGTGATGAGTGCGTTAAGTTCCAGCTCCTTCCCACAGAACAACAACAACAGCTCCTTCCCACAGAACCGGTCCGAGCTTACGGTCTGGAGCGACCAGCTGTTAGTCCGAGTCCTTACCCGCCTGCCGACTGCTGTTAGTCCCTGGGGGCGACGGTGACGCCCTTCGTGCTCTGCAACAACAACACAAAGTGTCGGATAGACCAAATGTCGGAACTCGAGCTCCTTTTCGTACGGATGTTCTCGATTTGGATTAAGTCGAGATTTGGACGTCCGTTTAGGTTGTTTCTGTTGGATCGGGAGTCTGGACGGAGTTGACAAGGAGGTCAATCCGGTGATGAGTGCGTTAAGTTCCAGCTCCTTCCCACAGAACCGGTCCGAGCTTACGGTCTGGAGCGACCAGGGCCAAGTAGGTCCAGCCGGAACTTGGTGATTAGACTCATTAGACGATCGGGGCCGAGTAGGTCTGTAGGAAGTTGGTGGTTAGCAGAATCGAGAGACCCAGGCTAGTCGGAACTACCGTGGTACCTGTCCGTCATGCGCGTTGTAACCTCATGACATCTGATTAATCGATTTACTGGAAGAAAAATAGGAGAAAATAGTCTAGAAACGTCATATCGTAATCCTCCTGCAGTTGCACGGCGTTTCATTGCCATTTAGCAGTCTGGCAAACAACTATTTGTAAATTGAAGACTCAGAGCACAATCCCACATCCAACTTCAGAACTCACCGTCCAGTGATTTGTAAGTCGCATCGACATTATTATTATTCTCGTTTTCAGTTTGCTGGATAAGTCAACCACAGAATCCGACCATGGCGGCTCCTGCATTGTTTGTCTTGGGTTTTGGGATCACCCAGTCCTGTGCCCTGACTCTCCAGCCGTCTCCCCGTCATCATGATCAGCCTCCGGCTCCCGCTCCTGTCCAACACCTGCCAACCTTTGATCCGTACGAGAATGATGCTGTGGCCAACGCCCATTACGACCAGGCGGCGTACGACTTCGTGCACCGCAACGACGACGTGGAGCCTCCGGCTCCCGCTCCTCTCACACACACGCAAACCTTTGATGCGTTCGAGAATGAGCCTGCGGCCAACGCACAATACGACCAGAAGTACCACGCCTTACCGTTCCACCACCCACAGGCGCCCGAGTCTGCGGTGCCCGAAAAGCCCATATAGCCAGCCCCGTCGGCCGGCCGGCGCACGGACACGGGAAACGGCAGGTCTATGTCCAGGAAGCGGGAGAGGTGGCGCACAATCGTAACTAAATAGAACAGACTCTCCGTCAGGTTTCTCGCTTGGTCCTCGGACAGGTTGCGCTCGCCGGCGCTGAGGAAGGTCTCGAAGGACTCCAGCTCGCCCAGCACCACGATGGCGCCCGGGCCCCGGGCCGGGGGGGTGGCGACGGAACTCTTGAGCGGGCTGCTGTGGCTGCTGACGATCCTCTTCAGCGGGAAGAAGGCGACCAGCTCCCAGCACCGGCGGCGGCGCTCCGCCTGGAGGAGGCCCTTGGTGGCGAACAGCTCCTTGTACAGCGCGAACTCCGATGCCAGGTCGTCCTCTGCGGGCTTCTTCTTCTTCGAATTTCTCGCGCTCTTCTCGCGTCGTTCCTCGCGTCGTTCCTCGCGTCGTTCCTCGCGTCGTTCCTTTTTCTCCTCGGAGATTTCGCGCAGCCTGCGGAGGTCGGAGTGCAGGTTGGGTCGGGCGCCGGACTGCAAACGACGAACCACCGTGTACGCGTTCTGCCGCCACGACAGGCGCTTCTCGCAGACGTTGGAGTGCCACTCGAACCCCGGGGAAACGTGGTCTCTCCCTCGCTGTCGGTTTGTGCCGTTGTTTCCACTGTTATGATGGTTGAACCAGTCCCTCGTGTGGTACGCCCCCGCCACTGCGTCGCGAGCGCCTCGAAAAGTGCCGGAGGGTTCCACGGACACCCCGGACGGCTGCGAGGGGCCCAGCGTGATCGCGCCGATCGCATTATAAGACCCCACCTTCGTCATCGTCGCGCCGTCGACCAGAGTCGCTACCTCGCCCGACCCTGAAGAACCACCCGATAAAAATTGCTGCCGGGTAGACCCGCTGTAGGGCGAGCCGGTGGAACCGCGGGGCAGGGAGGAGACGGAGACCATCGACGGTAACGAACCGGCGGAGGCGTTGTTGGGGGAGTTGCGGAGCAGTTCCAGAGGTGATGCTCCTTCGTGGAGCGTGTCGGGCAGGCTGTCCGGCGCTCCCTCGGAGAGCATTCCGGGAGACTCGCCCGACACGTGACCGTCCTCGGGCTCGGACAGCAGAAGCTTGGTTGAAGTGCCCACTGTGGTGTTGCCTGGCTGTGTTCGATCCGTCCCAGTATCATTTTGGGAGGAACCGATCATACTTCTTAGCTCCTCCACCCGCCTGCGCAGCGCCATGACCGATTTAAGCTTTTCGACGACGAGTTTTCGCGTCGAGTTCGCGCGAATCTCGCGCAGGCGGCGCTCGAACTGGGCTTCTAGCTCTTGGAGATCTTTTTTCTCCGCGAGGTAGATCTCGACGTTCGCGTCGATGTCCTCCTGCGCGCAGGACATGCAGAGCGAGCACACGGAAGATTTCTCGCACAGAAAACAGCAGCCACCCGACATCTTGGTATTGCCTTGCTTAAACTTAGTTAAACGGAATGGGAACCGGAAACGGCTTCCGATCTGTTGAGAACTTGAGGAGACACACGCAGACAAAGAAAAGGAAACGACTCAAAACTTAAGTTAGCAACAGATCTCACTTGCGTGAAATTCTAGAACGGGCGCAAAACGATCTGACCCCGGGTGTGGGTGCAAAGGTGCAAAGTCTTTCGGGTGCAAAAATCAGAGTCGCTTCATCTTTGCAACGCAGCGCCGAAAATTTTTGAGACCAGCGCTCTTGGGGTCGCGCTAGCTAGTTGCCTTCGCAGGGGTAGCGAAGTCTCATACAAATATTAATCGCTCGCTCTGAATTTAGGCTTGCGTTTAAATTTTGGCCGCGCAGCGCCGAAAAATTTTGGGTTCAGCGGCTTTGGGGTCGCGCGAGCTAGTTGCCTTCGCAGGGGTATACACAAGTAATCGAGCCTAGTTCGTGCTGTTCAAATTCCGGCCGCGCACCGCCGAAAACTTTTGGGCTACGAGTTGCCATGGGGCATGCACTATTTCTGCGTCGCTTTTAGGCCGGTCCTGGTCCTGGACCCTCGCCGGCAGAAAGTCATAGCGCGGCGCGCGGCGCCGTTTAACTTCGCGAGTCGCGCACGCGAGATGGCAATATCACGCCAAGCCGCTCTGCCCTTAGAAGCAAACTAACAAAAGTCGAAAGGCCCCCGACCCGAGGTGCAGGCGCAAAAGTGCAAAGGCGCAACAATGGGTTTTGCACCCGTTCTAGAATTTTCTGTTACTTGAGAGGAATGCAAAACTAGGTACAAAATCGAAGTTTTACCGTTACGAGGACAGATGCATGCGATACGGATGTCGAGAAACTTGAAAATCACCACAAACCGTTCGCGCCCGGTCACTAGGAAACCCGCGCAGCATCGCGAATTCGTCCGCGGAATTTCACACGGACTCCAGAAGGAGTCATGATCGATTGGAACCGATACCTACGAAGCCTGGCTCGGAAATTTGACACAGAGCGCCATCGACGAACTTCCTGCAAAGCAAGAGATCGAATCAGAAAGTAAACAGAACAACCGGAACCCATCACCACCAAAAACAGACAGTCCATCTTTCGAAACGCAATCCGAAACGCAACCAATCTCTTCAAAGTCGAAACGCAACCAATCTCTCAATCCAATCTCGCAATCCGAGAAATATAACGATCAAATGTCCTTGACGATTTTTTCGGCCGCCTTCTTCATGGCCTCTAGGTCGGCTGTCTCCAGATCGAGGTCGTCGATGTCCCCCACGCCGACGACTCTGGCCAGTTCGTCGAATCGCATGTTCGGCTGAATCGCCATCCCGAAGTTCTCGCGAATGCTGTTGCTGGGCTGCTTCGTGATGCCCACCTGAGCTTCCTCCTCTTCACGTCTTGTGCTTGCGATCATATCTGCCATAGCCGGACTCATGCCGCTGCCCATCGCTGCCACAACAGAGGGCGGCGGCGTGAGCACCGGCATAAGATTGTCGTTGGGCTTCATGTTGCCCATGTTTCCCATGTTGCCCAGACTCAGCATGTTACCGACGACCATGTTCATGTTGTTCATATTCCCCATGTTCCCCATGTTATTCATGTTCCCCATGTTGCCCATGTTCCCCATATTCCCCATGTTATTCATGTTCCCCATGTTCATATTCCCGGCGTTCAGCGCGGTGTTCAGCGTTAGGAAGGACTCGTCGTCTTCTGCCTCCTCTGTCTGGTTCACACCACCCGCCCCGAAGTTAACGGGGCCCGCGCTCTTGTTCTTCAGCAGCGACTTGAATTCTTGCTTCGTCACGGCCGCCTGCTGCATGCCGGATGCCTGCTGTCCGGTTGCCAATCCCTGTCCCCCAGGTCCAGTTTCGTTGTCTTCGTCCCGAAATGCCAGTTTCTTCTTCTCCTTCTTGGCCTCTGCCTTCGCCTCGCCCCCCTTCTTGCCTCGCGCGACGGACTTGATGAAGTCGAAGATATCGCTCTTCGGGGGTCCGCTGCGCTCGGTTTGGGCTGCTCCGCTCTGCTGCTCAGTTTGCTCCCCCCCCTCGTCTGGTCTGTCCTGCGAGTCTTCCTGGTCTTTGTCGTGCACCTTTTCCTCCTCCTCCTCCCCGAATTCCACGATCCGGTGTTCCACCTTCCCCTCCGCGAACGAAATGGCCTTGCCCTTCTTCTTGTGCTCCGGCATCCAGTCCAGACTCGGCTGGGCGCTGAACTGCCCGCTCCCAAACTGCCCGCCCGGGGCGGCGCCCCCGCTCTGCTGGGGCTCGAACCTGAGCGCGGAGCTTCGTTTCGGAATTAAAAACCCGGTGTCGAAGATGCCCTGGCCTATGTTCTCCTCGTCCTCCTCCATCGCGGTCGACTGCGCACGGCTGCACAGGAACTCCGGCTCGTCCTCCGAACTCGACCAGTCCTCCACTGGCCCGGATTCCCCCTGCCCTTCCCCCACTTGCCCGACCTGATTCTGAACGACTTCTCCATCGGCGTTCGTGGTTGTCGTAGCAACCGGCTCGCCCGGCACCGACTTGCCCTCCTTTTGGAGCTGCCGTTTCCTGAGGACGCTCAGAGGGAAGACGGGTTTCGACAGGACCGACTTCCTGCTCAGCCGCAGCCGCGACAGCGACCGCGACGGCTGGTCGCCGACCGTCGAGATGCGGGCCCCCGTCGCCGCCCCCCCAGCTCCGCCGGCCAACAGCCCGCCCTCGCCCGCCTCCACCCGCTGCGATTCGCGCATCTCGCGCTTCGTGCTCCTCCTCCTGGGCGGCGGCGACATGTCCACCTGCACGACTTTCCCATCCGCATCGCGCCGAAATCGCTTCCCCAGCTGCGTCCCGCCCGGCGTGCGCGTCCCGCCCGGGGTGCGGGTGCCGCCCGGAGTCGGCGCCACACTGGGCGAATTTAAACTGCTCTCGTCCGAATTCAGACTGCTCCTACTGCCGAGGCTCGCGTGGCTGCTCGCGCGACTCATCGCGGAGGCCACGCTCGCCCTAGATCCGGCGCGGCTCAACCCTGACTTCCGCACACTGCCGCGCATCGCGCCTGCCCCACCGCCCTGCTGCCCCGACCTCAGCATGACCACCTTGGCCATGCCCATCTGCGCCCTTAAGGCGTCGCGGGTCGCCCTCGTCGTTCTTTTTTCATAATAACTCGCCCCCTGGTGCTTGGCGCGCATGTTGAGCGCCGTTTTGCGGGAGCTGGTCGAGATGTGCTGCATCCCCCCGCTCGAATAGCCGATGTCGTTGCGGGCCGTGATGCGCATCACGTAGATGCCGGTGGAGAGATTGTCGACGCGGACCGTGACCCCGTCCTTGTAGTGCTCCGGCGCGATGGTCTTGCGCAGCCAGGGCGAGCGCCGGACTCTCGTTTCGGACTTTTTAGACTTAGGGACAACATTGCCGTCGGCGTCCTTCTCATCTTTAGATTTCTCATCTGTCTTCGAAACGGCAGCGGCTTCGGACTTCGAGGCGTCGTCGTCGTCCTTCTTCGCAGCAGCAGCGGCTTCCTTGGACTTTTCCTTCTTCTCCTTCTTCGCCTTCTTCGCTTTCTTCGCCTTCTTTTCCTTCTTCTCGGACTTTTTCTTGCCGACTTTCCCGTCCTCATCGGACTTCAGCTTAACCGCGGCGACGCTCTGCGGCCTCTTCAGCGACGTCTTCTTGGCCCCCTCGCTGCGGCTCTCGTCCGACGACGACGACATGTCGAAAAAACTGCTGCTCGAATCACCGTCCCCGTCCTTCCCCTTCTCCTCCTCGCTGCTGGAGAACTCCTCGAACCACTCCACCCCGGCCTTCTCCATCTGCTCCATCTTCTCCACCTGCTCCAGCCGCCACTCGTCCCACTTCTCCTTCCGCAAGTACTCCAGAAAGAGCTTCTTCACGGGCGGCTGGATCAGGTGCAGGCCCCCCGCGATCGTCAGGTCCACGGCGTCGAAGTACGGGTGAATTAGCAGTATACGGAGTAATCTTTCCGGCGGCGCCGAGAACTGCTCCAGGATCCTGGTCTTGTTGAAGAACTTGGCCAGCTCGTACGGGGAGGTGTACTCCAACGCGCTCGAATCCTGATAAGCTGCGAGCGAGGCGGCGAGGCTGCCCCTGGCGCCCACGGCGAGGCTGGCGGACCCAGGTGTCGGGCCGGTGTACTCAAACTGCCTCGCGATCTCGCCGTGCTTCGTCAACTCGCGGAGATAGGCGAACGTGTCCGGCGCGTCGTCGACGACGGCCTGCTGGAGTAAGACCATGCCGAGGTTGTTCTTCAGGTTCACGTCCACTTTCAGCTGCACTAATGTCCGCACTGTCAGGCAGTGGTCGTTCCGGCAGGCTAGGAATATGGGCGTCTGGTGACTCCTGTCCGGGACGTTGAGTAATTTCGGGCAGTGTTTGACGAGAAAGACGCAGATGTCCGTGAAGCCTCGATACGCCGATAAGTGTAAGCAGGTCTGCCCGTTCCTCGCCGTCTTGCTCAAAACATACAAAAAGAATGCGCGAGATAGCTCGGACTCCGAAACCACGTTCGACGTGTCCCTCAGCCCTTTCTTCTGCAGCTGCTGCTGGAAGGAGTTCCTCAAGTTCTTGTGGTGCTCGGACAAAACCATTTGGGCGAACTGGAGCATCTTTTTTAACGCGGTGAAATTCCCCCCATCGGCCGCCACATGGAACGCCGTCCAGTTGCGCGAGTGGATCTCGAGCACCAGTTGCCTCAAGATCGCCGGAACCTTATAGACTTTCGCGTCGTGCGCGGGCGCGTGGAGAATCATATCGGTCAGCTTCGCAGCCGACTCGGCGGTGTGCTCGAACTTAGACCCATTTCCGTCCTCGTCGTCCGAGTCCAATTGCATGAAACTCGAAAAATTCAGGATCGACGTGCCAGCAGAAGTTCTGGAATCCTTGCCGGCGAAATCCGCCGTGGACACGGAGCTGTAGACCTCGCGGCCGTCGATTTCGGGCGAACCGGGGCCGGGCGACTCGGGAGACCCGGGCTCGAAGTTGATGCCCTCCACCGTGACCTCGCCCTCGTCGCCATCACCATTTTTCGCCGAAAACCTGGCCTGCCGCATGCTGCTGCGCTGCTTGCGCACGCTCTGACGCTGCGCGACGCTATCGTTGTTCCCTTCCGCACCTTCCTGTGCCACCACCTCGGCCACATCCGCGAAGCTGCCGCGGGTACTGTGGTCGGACGCGCGCGACTTGCGAGGCACTATCGGAAGCATAACATCTTCGTCGCCTTCGAGCGCATCCGGCTGGATGGTCGCGTGCGGGTCGTAGCCGACCCCTCCGGGGCCTCCTACCCCTCCGGGGCCTCCTGCAAAATTCAAACTGTCGTCCTTGGACTCGAGGTGTTCGTTAAGCGACGCGAGCATGGCGCTGTTCAGCCCGCTCCCGCCACCGAGGCTCATGCTGGACGCGGACTTCTTCGGACCGGCCTTCTTCTTCGCCGCCTTCTTTTTCACGGCGGTCGCGGTCTTATTTAGTCCCAGACCGCCCAAACCAAGACTGCCGGTGCCGTCGTTCTTGTCGTTCTTCCCCCCACCCAGCAGCCCGCTCGTCTGGCTCTGCAGTATCTTGCCCTTGTTCAGCGATCCCGCTAGAGACCCGGACTCGCCCACTCTCCCGCCCAAACTGGTGCTCCCCAGTCCCGTCCCGCTGGCGCTGGCCTTGAGCTTGGGCTTCTTTCTTTTCGCCGAGGCCTTCTTCGACGAGCCGGCCCGCTTCTTCCTGGAGCCGTCCAGATCGGCGAGCGTGGATGTGTAGGAAGTGTAAGATGTATACGATGTTCCGCCATCTGAAATGTACGAGCCCGTCCCATCCACGTCTTCCTCGGGGTCTCTTTCGTTCGAACACCTCTCGGTTCCCTCCGTTCCGGAGCGGGACTGGTTTTCGCCCTGGTTTTCGCCTTGATCTCCGGTCCCCGACGGCGCGGTCCCCGACGGCGTCTCGCTGGTCTCGTTGGTCTTCCGGGTCTCGGTCTTGATCACCAGCTCAGAATCCTCCAGGATCTTGGAGGGCATGGCCATCAGCCCGTCGATCCCCAGCACTTTCAGCGACGTCGCGTTCGACGCAACGGGGGTGAACTCATCTGTGCCAGTGGTTGACGGCGGGGCTGGCCCCGGAGGGGCCAGCATCGTGGCGCTTGCCACGCCCGCGGGAGCATTGACGATGCTGGGTTTCTGCATCGTGCTGTTCCTGTTATTTCCCGTAGCGCTGTTGCTGTTTCCTGACATCTTGCTGTTCCTGATCTTCTTCTGCGACGGGCGCCCCGCGGCCTTTTTTTTGGCGGTGCTGGCGCGCGGCGCCGGCGTGGTCGGCTCCAAAAGTGCGTTGTTGCTGTGGTGCTCCTCTCCCGTCGGATTTAGAACCTGCAAACCGGCCTTGACCGAAGCTTCCCGCTTCATGCTCGCCAGTTTGGTCATGCTCCCGGTCCCCTGGCGCGCCAGCGGCCCCGTTCCTTGCCGCGAGAGATGGGAGACGACGCTGTCTCTCCCCTCCGTCGAGCAGCCGTCGAGCAAGAACTCGCCCACCTCGACGCTCTCGCGGCCCGAGTCCGGCACCGACCCCATACCCAAATCCCGCATCGACTGCGAGCGCATCTCCTCCTCCAGCTTCGCGGACTTCAGCGTGGCGATGGACGAAGATATCGACGCGATCTTCCTTCCCACCTCGCCCCGGTCCAACTTCATCTGCTGCGCGGTTTTGACCAATTTCCTCCCGCTCCGGAAGGCCTTCGGGTCCACGAGCGTCTTGCGAGTGGCGAGGGCCGGTTTCACTTGAAACGCGCCGTACACCGCCTGCCGTTTTGGAGAAGCGCCACTCCGCGCCGGCCCCCGCGCCGGCGAGTTCGGCCGTCCCATCCTACCGTTCGGGTATGTCACCGATTCCGGCGAGCTCCCGAACTCCTCCGCCGCCCCCCGGCTGTCGTTCCCGAAGCGGTCCATCAGCAGCCCCTTCTTCTCCTTCCTCACCTTGTCGGCCTTGAACTTCGCCAGCCTGCGATTTCTTTCCGCTTTCTTGTCGGCGAAGGTGGGGAGCTCGAACACGCCGTTGTGCCTGGGGGAGGAATGGCTCATGTCCATCGCCGTGGAAAAACAGATGGCGCCGGCCACACGCTCGTCTCTGGTCGGGGAGAAGGCCGTGACATTCGCCGTCGGCGAGTGCGCCTCTCCTTCCAGAGTCTGGGCCGTATTATCTCCGTCCTTGCTCTCCCTAGAGATCCGCATCCGCTCCGCGTAGTCCTCGCTCGTCTCGCCCCTGACCGTGACGGCCTTCTCCGTCAGCGCGCCCAGGTTGAACTCCGTCGGGTGCAGCAAGACCGATATGACCGAGTGCACGATCTTGCGGTCGCGCAGCTTGCACGCTGCATGTATGCAACTCTCTCCGCTTTTCGACTGCACGTACACGTCCGCCCTTAATTTCAGCAGCGCCTGCAGCGCGTGCACGCGGTTATGCACCACGGCCACGTGCAGCCCCGAGAAGCCGTCCAGATTGACCGCGTTCTTGTCCGCGCCCAACTCCTCGACCAGACAGTGGATCGCGGGGACCTCCTCCGCGATCACAGCTAGGTGGAGAGCGGTCTGCTCGCGCACGCGCTGCTTCACGTCCACGGACGCGTTCAGCCGGACGAGTTCGCGCAGCGCCTCGCAGTTCCCGGCGCGCGCGGCCCAGTGGAGGGGGGTGAGGGAGAAACAGTCCCTGGAGTCGACGATCGCGCGCGACTCAACGATGGGCTCGATGGAGGCGACGGAGCAGGCCACTGCTAAATGGAGGCACGTAGCCCCCGTCGCATCTAAAAAAGCGTTCACGTTCGCGCCGTATTTTATGAGGTTGCGGATGGCCTCCACGCGCGCCCAGCGGATGGCGATCGTCAGGGCCGTGTCGGCCTGGCACTGTTCCTTGAGTTCGAGCTGGGCCTTCAGGGAGCACAACAAACTCACACTCTCCCCGTGCCCGGCGGCGCTGGCGAGGATCAGCGGCGTGCGCCCGAAGCAGTCGCGCGCGTTCAGAGTGGACAGGTGATTAGCTGCCCCGGTGTGCGGGTTCACATCTAGGCTCTTGATCTCCTCGCTGGTCTTCGTGTTCGCGTTCTCCTCCTGGTTGGCGTCTAGCTCCAGCTTGATGAGGGTGGTGATGCTGTTGGTATTTCCCAACTCCGCCGCCACGTGAACCGGGAGCTGGTGCAGGTAGTCGGACATGTGTAAAAGCAGCTTGCTCGCGTTGCTGGCGGGGCCGAAGAGCTGGGAGTTGCCGCCCCCGCCGCCCAAACTCGCTGCGGAACTCGGCTCCGCGCGCATGCTGACGCGCGCGTGCTGAGGCACTTCCGCAGTGGCTTCTGCCGCGGCGGCGGCCGCCCGCTGCCGCTGCAGGTGCTGGTCGCGCATTCTCGACACCTCGGTTTTGGGGTCCGGGGCCGGGGTGGTGCAGAGAGTCTGGATGACCTCGGTATGGTCGTAGAAAGCGGCCGTGTGGAGCGCCGTGCGATTATACCCGTCCAGGGCGGAGCGGTCGACTTTGCCTCTTTGGATTAACTTTTTAACTTCCTCCACGCGATTCAGCGCGCAAAGCTCGTGCAGCGTGTCCTTAGCCGGCGACCTGGACCTGGTGCCATTGGTGGCAGCGGACTTGGCGGCAGTGCTAGCGGTCGGCTTGCTGGCGGTGGCCTTGCTAGCAGACGCGTTCTGAGACGTGCTGTCACGATTACTGACATTAGGAGACGTGCTGTTGGCGAAGCTGTCCCTCTCCACCGCGCTCATTACGCTCCTCCAGATGTCTGGTTCGGGGACGGTGTCCTTCTCCAGCACCTCCACGCCCGGTCCCATCGCGCGCGCGGCCAGGGCCACCACACCGCCGCCCGGCAACCGCATGTTACTACTTCGGCAGCGCCCCTCCGTGATCTCCGGAGCGCCAGAAGCTGCTCCGGAAGCTGCTCCAGAAGCTGCTCCAGAAGCAGCCGGAGGCGTGGGGGACTTGCGCGGCTCCGCTGTTCCTCCAGGAGGTCCTCCTTCTGGACCTGCTGGCTGACCTGTTTGCGCTTGCTGCTGCCCCTCCTGCATGGCATTAAAATGGTTCAGAAGGAACGCGGGATGCAGGCCCGTCTGGAGGGCGAGGAGCTGCAGGGCGGCGGGATTTACCATCTGATTCAGATTCTGCTGCGGAATCTGCGCCCCCTGCGCGCCAGGGGGCGCAGCCCCCTGCGTCCTTGGAGCCGGCTGGGAGCGCGCGGGGGCGAGCGCGGAGCCCAGATTCGTGGGACTACTGGGAGCCGTGTTGCGACTGCGGGGAGTGCTTCGGTCGACGGTCGCGGTCGCAACCGCGCCCTGATTCGTGCTCGGCGGCCGCGTGACGATGTTCGGGATCGACATGGCCGGAACCGAGCCGCGGACGACTGTGCTCGCGTCCGAACCCGTCCGCGACGGAGCCACATCCGTGTAAACGGTGTTCACGCTCGCGCGAGCGTCCATGCTTTGGCCCAAACGTGATTGTACAAAAATTCAGATCGCGTATTGAAACGTTGAAACAAAAATTCCGTTTTAAACAAAAAGACGTTTTCCTAGGGTTACAGTGAAGTTCTCAGTGGAAGCTTTCAATGTTCATCGTGACAGGCTCATTCTCTCTTTGGACTTCCGAATTTCTCACATCCGTCTACCAACCCCGCCACGGCGTCGTAAAGGACAGAACACGCCAAAACCTCTGGGCCCAATGCCGAAACTTATCTCAGTTTTAGCAGACTTGCCAAAAACTCGAATACGTTGGCAGAGCTTCAACGTTTACATCCGGTGAAAGACCCGAATATGTTAACAGAACTTCAATATTTACCACATCTGGTTCGACAAGTCATCACCTCTTGGGCTTGCCAAACTCTCTCTGCTCGTGAGCAGACCAGAAAGTTGAGGCGCTCAGCAGGAGCAGCAGGAGGTGTTGCAATTGCGTACACTGTGGGTCACCCCACAGCTCGCTCGACCTTCCTCTTCGGCGTCCTCAAACTTTTCGTGTTGATATAGACTTTTCGTATCAACGTAGATCGATAGATGCTTCAAGTTTAACCGCTCTATTGTCACTGCGGCTTAATTGTCGTACAACATCTTAGTGAAAACTTCAACACTCGTAGTAACAACTTCAGCACAATGCTCTGTTTGCGGACAATCCGTTGTCCTTGCAGTGTTCCTTGCAGTCTCAATGCCAAGAAACTCAAGATTGGCCTCTTCGAGGCTCTTCCATATCTGGCTGACAGTCTGCGGCGACCTGCGGCGACCTGCGGCGACCTTCATGGGTCAAGGCCGCCGACTTGATCTTCTTGATCGGCGCCTTCTTGATCGGCGTTCGGATGGCTGCCGCTGGCGCTTCTCCCGCCGCTCGCGGCCACCGCGCCCACCACCGTGTTGTTGGCTCCCTCGAAGGCGCACCGAAGAGAGAACACCAGGATGCGTCCCGCGCCGCCCAGACCGCAGCAGTCGAGGTTGACGCCAAACTTCCCGTACTCACTGCCCGGGAACTCCTGCAGCTCGCGTCCGTCCCCGTCCCCTTCGGGCCCGTCCCCGTCCCCGTAGACTCCGCCCCCGTCCCCGTTCCCGGATGATCCGGGACAGGAGCCGCACGTTGCTCCCTGGCACGCGCAGCAACAGCCTGTGCACGGCGGAGGAATGTACGAGCGCCGGTTCGTGAGCAGCGTGAAGGCCATCGGCGGAGTCTCGGCGCCCGAGGCGCGCTCGGTGAGATACTCCTGGCTGCTCATCGCCCTGGCCTCTACGCGGAAGTTCCAGAACTGGTAGACGTTCCAGAGCGCTTTCAACGCGCCGAAGGGCCAGGTTATGGCGTCCACCGTCGTCATCCACTCGCGGTGCGTTTGGTGGATCGCGATGCACACCAGCGGAACGACCACGATCAGCGGGGTCGTGATGTGCGTGACCACCTTTTCCCACTCCCGCATTTTGGTCATGCGGTCGAAGACCGCCGTCGGTCTGGACCGGAACTCCGCCACGTTCCAGGCCCCGTGGACGCGCACAAGCGCCAGCGTGGTGCTCTCCCCGGGGCGGCCGGGGCGGAGGCGTTTCCTCAATTTGAACGCACTCAAAGCCGCTCTCGCGCACGCCGGCTTCAGCCACGCGAGCAGGAAGTCGTTGTTGTCCCGCCGCGTGCCGGCGTTGTTCAGGTGGTTCTGGATGTCGACGGCCGAGGCTTCTCTCATTGCTCTCGCCGCCCGCTCCTCCGAGGAGAGCGCGGAGAGCTGTTGTGTGGGATCACTGGCCGTGCAGTCGTCGGACGTGTTGCTGGTCATGCGCGCCCACTTCACTTCTCCTCCTTCCCCACGGCCCGAGCCGAAAGCTCCGCCCCACTCGATCAAGATCTGGTTCGCTGCTCGCAAGTCCTTCCAAACACCCTCGCCGCGATCGTCCTCGACGAGCTCCAGCAACTGAAAACAGAGGGGATGGGCCTCCTCGGCATCCTCGGCATCCTCAGCATCCTCGGTATGCTCTTCCGCTGCAGCGGCGCTGGCGGCGCTGGCGGCGCTGGCGGCACTGGCGGCCGCCTCCAGGTCCGGGCCCTCGCCCTCCTGGGTCTCCGGCGGGTCTTTCCCAGCAGCGGCGGCAGACTCAAGGAGAGGTTTGTCCTTGTCAAAACTTGCGGCGCAGGGGAGCGCCTGCAGGACCTGCCCGACGATAACGACTGAAAGCTGAGAGCGCATATTCTCCTAGACCTAATATCAACTCAGTTTCTCCAATCTCGAACGAGTAATAGGTGATTTCAAGCCTTAATTTTTCAAGCGAAATCGTCAGAAGAGCTTTTCACTGCCAGATTCGTCGGACGAGTCTTTGTGTGCCTGTCTTTCACTGACAGGATTCGAAGTTCATTGACGCGTCGCTAAGCTAGAGTACTAAGTCAGATTTAGAAATGCGACTCTCTCCGTGACGCTACCGCCGTCCTTAGCTCCTAGTTGACTAGACTCGCATTCTTCCATAACGGACAGAACACAGCAGACAGACGAAGCAGACCCACTTCAAGAGATACGACAGACGAAACCACTTCAAGAGATACTTCACTTCAGACCCTCCCATCATATTGAATCATGTCGTCTCTTGAAACTCGAATACGGTCGGTCATCTTGCCATCTGGCGTGACAAGTCGTGCGGTCTCCTCTCGCCAGTCAGTACTGGTGAGATTCATAAAAACTTCAATCTTTGTGAGAACTTCAATATTGAGTAATGCTCTTTCGCTCTTGCATTCTCTTTTGCATTCTCTTTTTCACTCTCTCGCAATGCATTGCTTTTTCTGCATTTTCGCCACAGTCACTGTGACAGTGCGGCTCAGTCCAGCCGGATTCGACTCAGTCCGGAGCAATCCGGCCGAGCATTCTGTCAACAAGTGTACACAGTACTCGTACCCGAAAGGTGTAAGTACTAACTTCCCCTCCTGAAAGCCATTCCCGACGAGGCTGATCTCCTTTTTTCGAGCCATTTTAGTTCTGATGATGAGCCCCGTGATGAGCAGGCCCATGATGAGCAGCCGCGTGATGAGCAGGCCCGTGATGAGCAGCCGCGGTTTGATGAGCACGCGCTGCAGCAGCCTGGCGATGAGCCGCGGGCACAAATGGCATTGCATCCCCGCGCATTGTTGGAGCAGTGTGATGCGGGGTCCGCGGCGCGTGATGGTGAGCCGGGCGCGGGCGGTTGAGGAAGTCGGCGTGCTTCTGGTTGTAATAGGCGTTGGCCGCATCATCATTCTCGTACGGATCAAAGGTCTTCACGCGGCCGAGAGGAGCGGGAGCCAGAGGCTCAACGTCGTCGCGCGGGCGGTTGATGAAGTCGAGGTGCGCCTGGTTGTAATAGGCGTTGGCCGCATCATCATTCTCGTACGG
>JACKZZ010019354.1_pt1 | contig 15702 bp, 9 predicted proteins | sample 8027871 | NCBI WGS metagenome assembly JACKZZ01 (sample SAMN15724774, study PRJNA655200) | protist metagenome | isolation source: fluorescence activated cell sorting (FACS) single amplified genomes of... | place: USA: West Boothbay Harbor, Gulf of Maine | collected 2000-07-19
GCCCTATCAGGCTCACAGCAAAGATGTATCTTTGGTGTTAGCAGAGTTGAACGCTGACACGAAACGGAAGGAAGAAGAAAAACGATGATGGTGATCTCGATTTAAAAAAAGCAAAGAAAATTCTTATTAAAGATGAGAGATTCTTTGAACTTTGACACTCAATTTTGATTATATATTTAATAGAAACAAGAAAATCGGCTGTTATTTAAGTAATTAAATTTAGCGTCCTCATACCCTAAACCTAAATTGGTTCTGTAGTTTTGTTTCATTATTTGGTTATCAATCACCGAGGGGATGATATAATTTTATTTTAATAAACAATTGGGATACTCTTGAGCGAGCCTTTAAACATACTCTATATCATTAGTCTAGTTTTTAAGTATAATCAAGTTAGGATTAGGGTATGACGAAGCTAAATTTAATTACTTAAATAACAGCCAATTTTCTTGTTTTAATAACAGCCAATTTTCTTGTTTTTGTTTAAATACTACCTAGATGAGTTCTAATACCGGTACCGGGTACCACGGTACTACTTCTAATCACTCGCTCCCTACTATACAATTTGTTTTTTTTCACTCCCTCCCTTCAGTTTTTCACGTTCGTAGCATGGTTAGCCGGGTGAAGAAGAGCGTCTATTTCCTTCAGTATTTTTGTCTTGGACGTTTTCACAGCGGTCTCCAACCGCTTAACATCTTCCTGAAGTCGTAAATGTGTAGGGCTTACTGGTCTGGGAGAGTGCATTTTCCATTTCTGACTAGAAAGCGCCAAAGCAGTCTTTATAGGGCTGGTATTTGCATGAGCTTCTAGCCGTGCCCGATTAGTGCTGTACGATGGTTTAGGGTTACCGGATGACGAGACAAACGCACCTCTTTCGATTCTAGGCGGGTAAGCAACGGCCCTACGGTTTGCCGCAGACTTCGCTCTTCCTGTCGAATTTGGCAAGATCATTCTTTTACCATTGCCTAGGACAATGCTGTTTCCTTTTTTGCGGCGTTTCTGTATTGCCGTGTTGCCGAAGGAAAACTTGTGGCCGTACCTTCTGACTGACGACGAACTCGGCCGATTGGCGTTGGCCCTGAACTGCGCCTTCCTCTCCGCGTTAGATATTTTGATAGAAGGACCCGTATTATTGGTCGTATTTGTTGCTGGATCAACACTGCCCTCTATTTCAGCCACCTCTTCCTCTCTTGGAACAGCGCGAGAGCTCGAGCTCCGGTTGTTAGAGCGAAGCGCATCCAAAAATATTTGTTTGACAGTTTCCTCGTTTACAGACGCCGGCTTGGAAATCTCTACTGCTGGCATTTCTGCAGACGAGTTTATCATGTTGTCAATGTCTTGCCTCAGCATGTCCGATTTTGCATCATTATCGTAGGTTGTACTAGTTGTGCCAGGTACAGGCCGCATTTTTTCTGACTCTAACTGCTCCTCCATGCGTTCAATCAGCCGGTACAACTCTTTTGCGTCGGCATGAAATCTTGGTTCTTCGCCTATTTGCTCCTCTGTGGCTTCAGGGTTTTGTTCTACTATTGGGGCGTTCAAGTACCCAGCGTTTGGTATTTCATAAGCCATGCTGCTGGCAGGACGGGATATCGACAAGCTGCTCTGTGGACGACCACCGCGAATGCCGATTCTAGACTGCCCTCTACTGGGGTTCACGTGTTGAACATTCTTTGCGCCCCGCTGCACTCTTCTGCTCTGGACGACGGCAGCAGCAGCAGTCAAGGGCCGGGAGCTCCGTTGGTTGGAAAAAAAAGGCTGCGGCGTTGAGGTGTTTCTAAACCCCATGGAAGTTGTAGCTCTAGATTGAACCCTTGGCTTTGCGTTACTATTTGGTCTGGGTGGTTCAGGAGGATTCAACGCAGCCCATATTCCTTTTTTTGCAACGTTTGGAGGAACATAGAGCTGTCTCTTTCTAGACGACGTTGTGGACGGCCTGGTAGTCCTGGACGTGGTCGCTGGCCGTGACGGTCTTCTACTTGATTGGTGAGTCTGTGGGCGGGCGCCAAAGTTAACCTTTTGAGACAAAAACGATTTGCTACGGCGCGATGAAGCATGGTTCGTTGATGGCCGTTTTGCCGTCTGAAATGTGAACCTATTATGGGTGGTGGGAACGCCAGGACATACTGCGGAGAAAGGTCTCATAATCGAGAACCTGCAAAATAGCTCGTACCTCCGCCCGCTCAAAAATCACCACAGCCACCGTGGACTCTATTTAGATAACACAGATAAGTCGTGCCTTGGCGCCTCCTGCGTATTTTAGAAGACTAAAAAAAATACCTTGCCTTTGGCTAGGTAACGATTGAAAAGAAGACAACCGTAATAGGAGCATTGCATTTTCTACTGAAACTGTTTGGGCAAAAAAGAATGCACCGACCAGCGGCCCCGGTGAAAGAGTTTATTCTCTTCAGCTTTACCGAATTATTTTTTTAATAATAATAAATAATTTCTTCCATCCACCGCCGGTGCACCACCTATACACGACCGTATGTACCAGGCAGGGAACAGGTTCCAACCAGGTAACGCAGTTGTATAATATAATAACAGCACAGTATATAATAGTAACGTCCGTTTTTTTTTGTGTCTATTTTTTATACTTCTTCGTATTATTAGTATATATATTTATATTTAATTATTTAATAGACTAGTATTCCTTTATTTTGGATAAATCAACAATTAATTCAAGTCACACATATATTATACCCTTATTTATTATAAGTATATTTTCATTATATTCTTTAAAACATTATACCTATATAAATACACATTTACTTGATTATGCCGTCAGAAAACCGTTTGTTGTTGTATTTTATTTATTTATTGGACAAATATTTTATTGGATTTTACACTGTAGCTATGTCCTCGTAGTCAGAGTATATAATAGTACTATTAGATGGAAATATGAGAAATTCCATACTACTGTTTACCTAATTCTATATATTTTAAATATGAGCGTTTCATTGATGATGATGATGTTGACAATAAGTGTACCATACATATATACGCATAGCAGGAATGCTAAATAGCAGTATCATGCAATTTCGAATTTGGTGCGAATTTTCTTCACGTGTAGTAAAATATTTTTATGTATGATCCTGTTTGCGATTATTTTGACGGCTTTTTGGCTTTCCCTTTGCTGCCTTTCTTTGCCTTTCCCTCTTCTTTTTCGGCCTCGGTTTCTTCCTCTTTGATCTTTTTGAGCCACTGCAGCGCAAAATACAAGTCTGGCAAGATCGGAGGGATATCTGCGCCACCGCCCCGTTTCTTCTTCTTTCGCCCCTTTTTGCCCTTGCTCGACTTGTTGCGGGAAATTAGTTGGAACAGGTGGGCAGGCATGTCGGTATGGACGACAAACTGCTTCAAGTGGGTAGACTCTTTGCTTTTCTCTTCGAACAGGCGGCCGAGCTTTTCGGCCGCAACGTCGCATATAGGATTGTAATTGAAGTTAACGGCGTTAAGGCTTTCACAGCGAATTATCGATTCCCCAAATTCAAAAACAGGCTCTATTTCGGAAGGGTAAATACCAATGTTTGCAACGTTTAAAAACTTCAGGGTTTTGTTCGATTTTAACGCCTTTGCTATTTTCCGAAGGCCAGCCCCGCCTATTTCGTTTCCGCGAATGTTCAACGACTCGATTCCTGAGTTTGTGTACCCCAGTACGCTTGCTATTCCTCCCGCACCTCTCTCTTGTACTCCACAGGCGATAATAGAAAGCGATTTCAAGGAACTGTTTGTGCCGATGCCTCTGCACAGAGAAACTGCTCCGTCGTCCCCTACTGTTTTGTCGCAGAAGATGTAAAGCTCTCGCAACGTTCTATTGTAACCAAACCGTAGGGCGTTCCCCAAAGCGTGGGCGCCTGCTTCCATTATTCCAGCGCCAATCAATTGCAACTTTTCTAAAGATTTACTGGTGGAACTTAATAAGTACCCTGCAATTGCGGACGTTCCCACCTCACCGAGATTGGTGTTGCGAAGTTCTATAGATTTCAAATGGCTGAAACCAGTCGATATGACTTTCCCAGGGGGGGCACTCCCAAGCACCCACTGCCCTGCTATTGCGCTAACGAAAGCCCTGGAACCAGCTGCCCCCAGTGCGCTGACACACAAAACATGGTCCATTAACCAGCTCTCCTTACGCTTCGTGTCCGGTTCTCTTGAAAGAATCTCTAACAGTTCGCTGTCGGGGGATATTTGTAAGGTCTGGCAGCACAGTTTGTACGTTTTTACTAATAGCTTTTTGTCTTTCTCGTACGCAAGCTCTTGCATTTCCAGAAGCTGTTTTTTTGACGGTTTCTTTTTACCGCTTTTTTTCTTTTTTCCTGGCTTTTCTTCTACTGGCTCTGCTTGCCGGGGCGTCCCGTTGTCTTTTCCTGTTTGGGCTCTAATGTACTGAACGTCCAATACCGACATTCCAAAAGAGGCGCGCTTGACCCGCGGACTTTCTTGCGCTGCACCTGATTTTGATGGGTCGCTTGTTTCCGGTGGCTTGTGGATGCGTATAGAGTCCAAACGTTCCACGAGCTTGGAATCATCGGTTTCCCATTTCGATATTGAAGCCGTCGATGGGTTCTGTTCCATGGCTACTTCTTGCCGTTCTAATCATACAAATCGTTTCAATGGTAGTGATGTATCACACGTAGTTAATTTCGTCCTGTAATTTCGCCAAGACGGATAATTTCATTTGGATTATTAAAAATACCATAAGTTTATGCATGAATGGCTTCTCTCCCACCATACATGATCGATTAGGGCAAAATAAAAGTGCGCAAAGAAACAAAACCAGGTAGATAGATATACCCTACCCCCATATATATGATACGGACGGCACGCACCGAAACACGGACTTCTGGTTTATTCCAGTTTTATTACAACAATGAAAAAATATATCACACACAAGAAGAAGAGAAGAAGAGCTGTGCTGAAGGCTGAAGCTCTCTCTCTGTAAATTAGCAAACAAAGCATTTTTTCAACAGTAACATTTTTCATCCTTTGTTCTTAATTATTTCTACACTGTACCCCAGGTATGTACAGGCCATACAAAAGACACGAATGATCAATAATTAAGATATATGTTATCGTAATCAACAATATCTAAATATAATACTGTATAATGCATGTGGCATCGGCATATTTTTCCAATGAAAACGAAACCAGAATCGACAATTTCGAAAGAATCTCTTTTCAAAAAACATACCCAGAAATAGCTGGATTCAAAAGTAGTTTCTTGGCAGTCATCATCAAAATATCCTTCCCTATAGCCAGATAGAAATGTCTTCTAGCGAAGAAAATTACTCGGACGATGATTACGAAGATTATGACGATGAATTTGAAGATGACGAAGGAAGCGAGCCTGGGGATGTCCCGCCAAATAACGCTGAGGGACCAGATCGAGAATCAGATGACAGGGTTGAGCAATGGGGGTCTATGGCACCGACTGCCGATCGCCCCCCAGGCTTCATTCACAACGACAAACAATTTTTAGCCGCAAGCGAAAAGAATGGAGCACTCAACCTTCCAGTGAAGGAAGGCACCCTGGAACCAGAAGAATCGGACAATGTAACCGGCAACGAAGAGAAGAACGGGGAGGACGTCAACAGTGCGGCGATCGACACGGAAGCAGCAATTGGCAACAAGTTGGGCAGCGGGCTGGTGGTGCAGGAAGCGAAACAGACCCTGCCTGCCGAAAATTATTTCCGTATTGAAGGGGGCTCAACAAAAATTGTTGAAACATCACTGTTCCATGACCCGAATGATACACTGAACCCTCCTTCATCATATGGGGGAGGCGAACCAGCGGTTGCTGCACGACCACACACCCCAGGTAATGCCAATGCCCTATTTGACACGTTCGATGCAAGGATTGAAGGCGATGGCAATACCCAAAGGTTTAACCCGAACGCCTCTTCCCTGGAATCGTTTTTTCCACCTGTCCAATCAAACAGCAAAGGCTCGCTGTTTCTTGGCCCTTCTCGATACGAAATGTTCTCTGCGAAGGGTCCGCCGTTGCCAGCATTGGTTTTTTCTACCAGCCAACTCTTAGATCAGCGCAGCGAAATTCGAGATCATTCCACCATCACAGCCGCGTCTCTTAGAAAGGTAAGGGTGGAAGAACAAAAGCGTTACAAACTAGTGGGGACGTCGTCCCTTCTCAGCATGAGGAGCACTGTGAAGAAAAAAAGGCGGTGGAAAAAGCGACTCCCATCCTTGATCGCCCAAAGGCATAGTACGTTTGTGGTTAAGCGGAACGTGTTGCAGCGTTTCGCATTACAGAATTTAGACGAAGATGCTGACGATGGATGGGGCGGTAAATCACCAGAATTATATATCGAAGAGTTTTACAAACGTGTGCATGCATGCATGCTGGTCAATCATTTGCGGAACAAGGACATGTTTAAGGTGGCCGATGTAGATGGCGACGGGGTGATCAGCGTGAATGACTTCGTTGCGAGCATGAAATATTTGAATTTAAAAATTAGGAAGAACGATGCAAGGCGATACATTTTAAGGGCCGCCAAATTATTTTTAAAGCGAAAAAAGAAGTATTCGTTCAAGTTCAAGGGTGGGCTAGAGGCCGTCATGGACGAGGATGTATTTTCATTAGAACTAAACAGTCGCAACCACGACCAACAGTCGCGGCGAAGCAGCCGGATGCGGACGTATACGCGGCGCCACGCTCGCATGATGAGCAAGATCCGAAAGAAAAGGGAAACGGCGACTATGTACAACCCGGACATTAAAAAAGTAGATGTTACGTTTTGCCTTAAGGATCCCCAGGCTTGTGATTTTTGGAGATCTTCCTTTGGAGAGGGGTGCGGGAAAGTGTCCGAAAACAAATTTATGAAATCGTTTCGATCCTACGTGAACGAGATGAAAAAGAAACAAGCAAAAAGCGACCTGCAAAGCGGTCGGTCATCCCCAATAAATGCGTCCAGCAGCATGGCGTCGTCCCAAAGCTTGTCGCCGTCGAGTAGGACAGTGCAGGATTGGGTGTTCGGTCGTGCGAAAGGCCTTCTTACGAACAAGTACGGGCTGGTTACTGTGAAGAGTTTCAACGACTTTATCAATATGTTTGGGCCGTTTGAAGTGGTGCTGGACAACATAATCGCAGGGACGGGATTAAGCAAGGAGCAAACGCGATTGCGGAAATATAAAGAAATTTCTCAACGCATCCGGTTCAGTACAAAGACAAAAACGATCATCAAGGAAGTCTTCATTTAGACATTCTAAAAATCTATTCGATTAGTTGGACCAAGCACTCTATCGTACTTGAATAAAAAAACAATTATATTGTATGCTTTAGGACTCTCATTTATTTATATCAATTACGATTTCAGTTCCAACCCTAATCCTATCTTGATATTTTAATTTGTCAAGTGTACGAGGAGTATTACATAAGAATACGCGAGATATTTTGTAGTTATAGATTATCGTTTGTAGTGTAAATCAGATTTGTTGCGAGCCAAAACCAGGTTAAAAAAGTGCGGAATTCTCTCTATTTCTTGGTAGTTCTTGGCCGCACGGGCGTAGTAAAAACATCGGCCCAATGCGAAGCAACAAAAGGGATTGTGGTGAGGAAACCAGCGAAGCAGTTTCATTTGTGCGACAACGCTCAAAGGCACCTGCTGGCACTAATTACCTCGTATTCGACATTATATACCTGTACCGCACAGTTCTACGAGTCGTTTATTACCGGACAAAACAATTGAAATATATTAATTTGACAACGAGGTAGAGGTTGTATTTTTATTACGACGCCGTTTGTATTTTATTATTCAAATAAGACGCCCATAAGAAGACTAATTAGACTACGTATATCGACAGAAAGAAAAGGGGGGGGATAGTTTACAACGACACAACAGTCACTAAATGAAAATTTGCATGTCCACGGCTGGCTGGTGCCGCCTAACGTCGTTGCTCTTTATTAGAACTGACTACCGGTACCTGTACTTATTACACTGACTGACCGACTATTTTTTTATTTTTTTAACTTGTTGTTTTGTAACATTAATAAGATTCTTCTCTTCTTACAAATTAGAGCACTATTGCTGGAGGCGATCAGTACCTTTGTTGTTGCACCCATGGCCGCACGGTGACAGTTCATACTTACAGTAAAGTTTGAAAATATTAACAGACAAAATGCTTGAAGAAAAGCTGGCCAACCGGATGTACGCTTTTCTTTTGTACAGCATTCTGCGTTTGAATCTCACACCACACTCTTTCAAACACCATGCCGATTAGAGAGGACTTCTTGCCGCCTGCCAAAAATGGAACAACCCCGTCCAGCGCCAGCGTTGTCCCTGTCACAAGCCGAAAAGCATACGAACAAACAGTGGTTGATAAATACATGAAGTCTCGTGGGGCAATTAAACATGGGCACCCACATACGCTCGGGTGCCTCCTGAATTTTATCTTGGTGCTCGTTTGCCTGGGCGCCATAGGGAACATCGGCATGGAAGTCTGGAAAGACACGGGCGACGCTAAAAATGTGTCCAGTATTACGAATTCCACGGCTGGCGGATCGTTTCCGACCATGACGATTGCTGCATGCCCAAAAGACCAGGTCATGAAAGGAATTTTCGTCGGAAACCGCTCTGTCAATTGCAGGTCGCTTCCAGCTGGATCGCATGGTTCTTTTACGTTTGCGTGTCCAGCCAACGAGACGTTGCAGGAAGTGAAAAGCGACGGATCGGTGAAGTGCGTGAAAACCTGCCCTAAGTATTGCTCCAGCGCTGCATTGTCTACAACTACAGGCGATACAAACGTTCAAGCCTGCTCCAGCCCCGGGAGCTTCGTGTCTGGGATCTACTTCAATAACCATACTGTTCAATGCGGCCAGGTTAGTGCGAGTCAGGTCAGTCCGTCGGAGAAATTTCCCAATATGACAGTTGCAAAGTGCCCGCCAGACCAGTTTATGCGAGGTATTTTTGTCAACAACAATTCGATCGATTGCGCAGAATTGCCTAAAAACCGGTCATTGCAGACCACTTCGACATCATATTCTTCTTCTCAGGAAAGTCTGACCACTCAGGAAAACCTCTTGCTGACAACCATATCAAACTCTGCTCAAACGGGGGGTTATATATCCATGCTTTCAGGCCTTGGTACAGCATCCTCAAGTGGTAACATTATGATTCGAACATCAAACTCCGGTGCTGATGGGGTCAGCGGTGATTTGGCGTTTTTGTCGGGAACATCCTCTGGAGGCTCTAGTGGATCAATTCGAATTGGAACCGGGACGGCTTCCGGGGGAGACGCCGGGGATATATCGATTGTCGTCGGAGACGGTAACGTCCTCGATGGCGGTCACATTTACCTGTATGCTGGAAAGTCAAATGGAGAGAGTTCTACTGGCGCAACAGGTGGTTCCATCTCTATCATAAGTGGATTTGGTACGGCATCGTCTTCCGGCAGCATAATCATTCGAACCTTGAATGCTGGTGTACAAGGTGTGAGTGGCGAATTGATGCTGCAAACTGGCAATGCACCAGCAGGCAAATCACCAGGGAGCATCACGCTAAAAACTGGAACAAGTGGCTCAAATGTGAGAGGTAATATATTGTTCGATACCGGCACCGATGCCCCAAAAGGAGTTATTATCGCCAATGGCGACATGACAGTAGAGGGAAATTTACTAGTCACAGGGACGTACCCTGGCTCTGGTAGACGAAGATTACTTCGTAACGTGGTAAAGGTGGCAAATATTAAAACAAAAAAACGACTGTCCGTCATAGAAGGTGAAGAACTGCCGAAACTTCGGTTGGAGTTTAAAAGATTAGAATCGGAGATCGTGTATTTAAACAAGCAATTCGAAAGAATGACCAGGCAGACGCACTATTGGATGTTTTTTTCCTCATTCATATTGTCAGCGTTAGGGATTTCAATCTCTTTTCTTCTTCTGGAAAGGAATAAGCGTATCAAATTACCAGTCCAATTTGAGGAATTTGAAAAAACTTCTTCGGTATAAACATTCTGGGGCAAAGATTTAAAGTATAACAATAGTATAGTGAGTGCATACCATGGAAAAGAACGGAATTTTTCGTAAATGAAAATGCTTGTTCTTCTGAGAAGAATATAGAATTGTTTTTTAAGCACCCTGAATGGTCAGCAAAAGTTGGATACACACAAATTAAAAAACAGCACCAGTCTCTTTTCAGTTTTCAGTGGACTAGCTGTGGTCTGGGGTACCAGGATTATGCGAACGCTATAATCAATGGAATACGTTCGCCCGTGCCCTGAACATCAATTAATAGTCTCAACCGATTTTTGATTTTCAGAAAAGGACGTGTATCTTTACTTGTCCTCTTTTCATTTTAACTAAAAACAAAAAATAGTGGCTGTTATTTAACGTAAATACTTCGTAGTTAAAATTTATCTTCTTCGAGTGTACCGTGAATGTGAATCTGCTCCTCCTTTTGTCCATTAAAGGCTATTATATAATCAAATTTAGATTTTTTGATATGTTTAGTCGTCTAATTAATATTATTCACTAGACGACTACAGGATTACAAGATCACCTATAAAAGTTTCATTGGAATAACACTCGACAAACAACGGGGAAAAGAAAGAGAAAAAAACGTCTTCTTTATTATTAGTAGTCCTATTATTAGATAAATCTAGATTTCAGTTCACAGTACATTAATTTTAATTAGTCTACTTGAATAACAGCCAATTTTCTTGTTTTTGATTAGTTAGTTTGTCTTTCTGGGTAAGAGATGGAAGGTGCGCCTTTCTGCGCATCAAGATCTAGAGGTAAATGCTGAGCAGATTCATTTTTTTGCGGTAATATATATAAGCTAAATATGAGGAAGCTAAATTTTAATACATTACACTTCTTTAATTTTGAAATTTAGCTTCCTCATATACCGCGAAAATGAATCTACTCAGCATTTGTCCATTAGTGGCAATTAGAGGACTACATTCCCCGCTGTCGACCGGGACCCCGCAGTCTTCGAGGAGTGTCCTGACGGCCGGGAGGTCGTTGCTGGCGCAGGCCGAGACGTAGCGGGACGCCAGGTCTTTCTGAGACGAGGAGAAGTCCCCACGGGAGTGCCAGCCGTCCTGATCAGACATTCTAGGCGCTCCCCGTTTATTTTTTCTCGCGTGAGATGCAGGCGAACGCCACGCAAGCGTTGGATCGGCACGTTTGGATGCGGAGCGTTGTGCAGACAGTGTCAGACACCCCATGACCCATGGCATCTTGAACTTCGTGGATTGTTTAGTGGTATTATAATAGTTACGGTAGGGTGTTTTATCTCGCAACGTTTAGTGTGACTACATCATTGCACATGCTATAAAGATGCGATAATGATATTTCATATTTATTGTATCAGTAGTGTGTCTATTCTATGTACGCTGCCGCCGTCTAGCCACCTTATGGTTTCATGTAATGCCTCCTCGTGCTAAGAGCGTGTTTCTCAGACATGGGAATTATAGTCAAGACTAAAAGTGACAAGGGGTATATTGTTCAATATTGGAATATATCTCCTCGTTGATTGACAACTAACGAAACAAAATTACAAAACCAAAGAGTTAGGATTAGGGGAGAAAGCTAAATTTTAAATTACTTAAATATATAAAATAACAGCCAATTTTCTTGTTTTTAAATATTTTGGCTTTTTATAAAAGGTTTTTAAGAGCGTGCTTAAAATAAAATTCTCAGAAGTAACGTTAAAATGTTAAGACAAAAATTATCTGGGTCTTCATTTCCCTTCAAACAAGCACCCGCCGTGCTTTCGAATTGCCGTCCGTTTGACGCGGATCTGGTTTACCTACATTCCTTGCGGACGCTCGGCGCATTTTTTGGAATGGGTTCTTTTTGCCTACGGCGCGCTCGGCTTCATCATCGCTATCGTCGTTCTCTTTCATAGATTTTCGAATCTTCTTCTGCATTGCTTGGATTTCTTTTAAGTGGTCTTCACTAATTCCTAACGGACCATTAACAATGTTCTGTCTTCTTCGACTATTTCGTTGCCGAAATTTTCCCTGTTCAATACGGTTTTGTACATCTTTCCGTAAGTTGGTGACGTCCAACGGTGCAACTCTCAGAAAGCTTCCACGGGCTCTTGATTCCCCTTCTATGGGATCGAAGTCCCCAAACGAAGGCGGGTTCGGGGCCTTGATTGATTTCTCTACTGCTTTATCAATGGGCTCTAGTCTAACTTCTTCCTCATCCTCTTTGTCACTCTCGTCTTTTTGTTGCACTGGTTTTTGTGTCAGCTTCAAGAATAAGTTTGAGATCGTAATCGCCTGCTGCTCCATAATCCCCAGTACGCTGGAGGTGTTTGAATCCGTAACGCCATTGGCAACCAACTCCCGGTTCAGCTCTACTTGATCGCATCCCATTAAACGAAACAGCTGCAGGAGAAGTGGCTGGATCACTTTTATAAGTTTTTCCATGCCTTCGCTGTTTTCCTGGTATTCCTGGACTTTTTTCTCCAGGCGTTTTCGGTCGTCATTGAGTGTCGACACTTTTCGCTGTCTGGACACGCCGGTTTTGGTGTATTCTTTGGAATAACGAGATATGTCGGTGCGCAAAACACGTACCTCAGCAACTGCTTCTTCAATGTCCCGGTTCAACTCGTTGATGTGTTTGTATACAGAAAAATTTCTATGCTCGGAACGCAAAAATGTGTCAACCAGTTCATCAAGCGATTCTATCCCCGTTTCTTTGGTTATCGTCTCAAACGCTTCTTCCATACTGTCTATATATTGTTTTTTCTGTTCCCTTTTCTTCGACTGTTGCATTTCGTTCAATTTGTTCATCGATGCCCGTTTCCGCAAGTTTTCGAAGCCTTTCGCGTGGTGCGCGTGCCCTTTATCTTTGACAGCTGCCTTTTTCTTTTTGTTTTGAGTCAAGTGGATCTCTGCCATTTTTACTTTCCATTTTAATTTAAAAGCTTTCACACCTTCGGCAATTAAAGTTGTTATCGCGGCGTTGTTTAAGTCGACCCTGGCAATAGCTTTCAGCGTGTCGTGCTCTTCTTCCGATAATTTCAAAATTTCTTGTTTCTTTTCGTCTCTCTGGTGTGTCATCTTTGCTAATTTTTCTTTCTGTAGAGTCAATGTAAGTCGCTGTCCGTCAATCCTTTCCTTCCGTCGTTCGTTCTTTGTTTTGATTGTGCTCCCTTGCTGCTGCCTAGTCTCTACCAAACGCTCCAACAAGTCTACATCACGTTGGAGCATGGCAGGGGTGGTTCGGTTAGCCAGGGCCCGTTTCGTACGCTCATCTATCATATCACTAAATTTTTTCTTCAATTGTTTCTCCACACGAGACAGGTGGTCGTGCTGTTCGCTCAAGAATCCATACTGCTGTTGAAAACTAGAAGCATCACCCTGGGCTTTTCTAGCTTCGTCGAATTTTGCCAGGTTTAACTCCCTCAAAATTGCCCGGTCTCTCGCGTGGGCGGCTCTTAGCTTGCGTTTCTCTTCCTTTTTCTTGGCCAAGTTTAGGGCTAGTTTCCTCCGAGCTTCCCGCGATGCCTGCACCCTCTCATCCGGCCCACGCTCCATCCTTTCGTACGTGCTTTGCTTTTGCTCCACGAAATTTCCCGCAAAACGCAGACGGTACATCAAGGCCTTTTCGGCATCATAAATTTTTTTTGTTTTCACCTTTTCAGGTGGCCGTGGGGTGGCGGCATCGTCCGAGTTGGCGTCCGACGGTTTTCGTGCGATCCAACTGTTCATGGCCAGCGTTATTTTTCCGTTCAGTGCACGTAAAATGTTCTCCCAGCCAAAGGTTTTGGTGTATGAACAAGATGCATTTAAATTTGTTGACGAAAGGACTTCTTTCGTATGGAATTCCTCGCCAGTTATCCTTGCGACGTGGTGTCAACGAGCGTCGTTGCTGTGTAAGAATTGAGGTACGAGGGGCAAGGAAGGAGGAGCAAGGAGGTATAGGAAAGGAAATAATTTTTTGCCATTTTTCTCTTACTGCTGCTGCTTCTGCAAGCTATTCATAGCACGGCTTTCATTAACGTTAACAAAAACGCCAGTAACTGCCGGATTCTCTACCGTTTTATTATTTTTAAGGTCATTTTATATATAATTACTATTATAATATATTATATACATTTGTATATAATGAATATAATTGAGGAAATATAATATAATAATTTATTGCTTTACTTAATATTTATAATATTGTATACTAATATATATTTTCATAGATTAATAAATATGAGAAAATGAAAATATTGAAAATTGATTCTATAGGCCTTATTATAATTGGTTTTTTTTTCAAAAGAAGGGCGCTATTATATAAACACAGCATTAGAGTGATTTTGAATGGTTTGGTTGTTTCTTTTTAGTAAAATGGGAATTACAATGCTATCTTTATGTATTAAAAGATCCTTCGAGAAGAAAAAAAAAGTTGAATGAATCAGCTCACTACTGGACAGGACAGAAAAGAAGAGCCACAAACAACCGCCCGCGCAATTAATCTCCTCTATCCTCTATTGTATTGCAATGTTATTAAAAAAATATTATATTTTTTAAACAACGGAAGAAAGAAGAAGAATTTATTGGAACTAAGGTTTCAAAGAAGATGTGTAAGTCGTACTATTTGGTCGTCCAGTTTGCTTTTCAAAGGTAGTTATAAATTATTGAATTCTTTACAATTTTAGAACCACATGAATGGTAACTCAATACTTAACTGGTATTCATTTTCTAATAAGATACTTTTAGTACGATTTAGCTTAGCTGCTTTAAATTATTTGACCATGGTTAAATTTCACTTCAAAAAGTCCGACACGGAACAGTTCCTTGCGGAAGGGAAGACCACCGAGAAGAACGAAGACGTAATTACCCGCCTTGTAAAAATTTGGAACACTCGATTAAGGGTTGAACGTCTGTGCGGGTACGCTCTTCAGCTCGCTGATTATGGGCCTGCAAAGCCGGCGAAAGAGCGTGGTCTGGATCACCTGCAAGAGGAGGCAGACCAGGCTGCGTTGGCCCACGGTGAAGCAGTTCCCGATCGTAAACGAAACGAATATTACCAAGAAGACCCGTTGGGTGGGCGCACTGGTAACCGTTGCAAACCAGAATTAGCCGCCGTGATCAAGAAAACCGTGGAAGATGCGAGGGCGGCGGTCCACGCGAACCAAGTCAAAATGAAGATCCCACTGACGCTAGAAACAATGCAAGAAAAGATCGACAACATTCGTGGCGCCGTAATGATTTGCTACCCCATGGGTTTGCCCCCGTACGACGAAGTCCGCCAAGAGATTGAGGACAACGCGGAAATACCAGGGATGGGAGGGCAAGCTGTCCTTGACCCGGAAGACGTCAGTATGTGGTGGGCCGGAAAAGAGTTTGTTCGCGGGAAATTAATCTCGGACAGGTTGGGCAGAAACGAGAAGACCAAAATTGTTATCAAGCTACAAAAGAAGGGAGCTGGCGCACCAGCTCGTGAACCAGCAGTCACGGAAGACGAAAGGAAGGCGATGATGGCCCATTATTTCAAAAAGCAAGAAGAAGCAAAAAAGTTAGCCGATGATGACGACGATGGGTACACGAACTCGTCATGGGCCGATTCAAAAGCCCTGAAAAAGGGCTTGACTGGAACTGGCAGCGTCGCCTTTCGCCCGGGTATGCGCATGTAATGGCGACACGCGCGTACGCAAGCGGAGCGACCGGCCGCTTCTCTGAAAGTACAACTCAAGAATGGGCCTATGATACTGTAATAAAAACAAGAAAATTGGCTGTTAT
>JACKZZ010015064.1_pt1 | contig 15699 bp, 14 predicted proteins | sample 8027871 | NCBI WGS metagenome assembly JACKZZ01 (sample SAMN15724774, study PRJNA655200) | protist metagenome | isolation source: fluorescence activated cell sorting (FACS) single amplified genomes of... | place: USA: West Boothbay Harbor, Gulf of Maine | collected 2000-07-19
TTTAGCTAGCAAACTACATAACCAAAAAAACAGAGGTAGGAACCCAAACACCCAGCCCACAGCCCAAAACCAACTCCGACTCAACCTCGAAAGAAAACTCCTGATAAGACCCTTCTGACTCCCTACGGGGAGGTCGGATCCAGAAAAACCAGCTACACGATTAGCCCCTAGTCGACCTGAATGCGATATTTTAGAGGGGTACCGGTCCTGAATTAATTTCCTGAGAACTACCGGGCGATTGGTGATCAGTCCGTCCACGTCCAGGTCCAATCCATGTCGCTGCATGGAGTCCCGTCGATCTAGAGTATACACAAATACACCTGCCACATAACCTTCGGAGGCTAATCGACGAGCCAATCGGACCTCTTGATCAAATTGGACCATAGACACGGCGGAATTGCCAAAAGACAACACAATCTGACTCCCGAAACGAGAGAGAAGGGTTCGGTAGATGGAGCGAACTACTGATTCCCCCACTCCATCGTCGAAAGTATAAAAAACAGAGTGGAGATAACGGCGCCTGTGGGGCTTAGCTAAGTAGATTTGCAATTGCTCCAGAAACACCAGACTCAGCGGGTCGAAAAAACTAGTCGCAACTACGACCTGGCCAGTATACCCTGTTGCAAATAAAGCCTCTAGTACCCGGCCCAGTTCAATAGGGTAGCGCAGTGCTCGTTTTTTCACGTCCAAATAGACCAGACGGATCCGGTAACGGGTGTCAGCTGCCTGCAGTAACAACTGCTCCAATCTGGGTGGTTCGCTCTTAGGATGAGAATGGCGACAAGTCCCGTAGGACAATAGCGAGCAGTCTGAAATCCCAGGATGATTCGCTATAAGACAGTGCGGACGTCCCGCATCCACATCCACCTCAATGCCGTTACTGCCACTCTGATAGGCGTACTGGAGTGCGTCTGGTCCATTGCACATATGAGTAATATTCCAAAATGGCCGCCTGACAGAGGCAGATACCACCGAGGTCATGCAGTCTTTTTTTAAAGGGAGCATTACCATCCGGGGTTATCAAATTCTGGGAAGCACCACTCCACGAAAAAATATTTTCGGATTGTCCGATGATGGGTGATCAGGATCCGGCCAGAGGTCAGCCGAATTTCGGGAATTTGGACTAATGTGATTATTTGAAAATCCCAAGGGGCTATAGCTGGCTGAACTGATATAAACACCATGCCAGAAAACGGAAGTGAAAAGGATTCCCATAATAAGTACCGGTGGGTCGTTATAATGGGCTGGATTGTAACGGTAGTGACCTTTACTGTGGTAATGATGGACTTCAAAAGTGATTTGAAGCAACTCCAGCAAAATGACAATAATCACCAAATCCAAATACCCGGAAAAGTGAAAGAAAGTGCATTGTCGTTGACTGATTTAGATAATCAATTAGTTCACGTTGTAGCTGGAGATAATATCACCCTGTCCAAAAGTACAGACGCCTCAGATACCTCCTACTTGGAAATTTCAGCAACTGACAGACAGACAGGAAATACTTTAGATACAGGGAATCTGGGGCAGAGTACCCAATGTAAATTAGATGAGGAACATGGGGATCTACTGCAGCACTTGCAGAACCAGCTAAGATCAGTAAGGGTGGATGCGGTGGTAGTGAACAACGGGCATGCCCTAAGTAAATCGAAGGGCTCTATGGCGGCAATGATGGTCAAATTCAGTGGGGATGTGACGACAGTACAATTCAAATACACAGCTGAGGGTGTTAGGTTCGGATCCGCTATGCCATCAACTAATCACCCTAAAACCTTGTGGGTACCTCTCATAAATGAAAAGACGCTGGCAGACAAGACCCAGATCGCTGTCAAATCTATTCCGCCGGTTAAGTCTCAAGCCATTTCCGCTATGTTGGCTCCTGATTATACCCATTCACCGGGCATTTCTTCCGGGCAGCCCGGGGACCAGTTAACAGTTTCCACCAAGAACAGGATACCTAGAAAGGAGGTCCTGATGTACAAATTCCAGCTAGATTTCAACCAGAGCCTGGATGATAAGAAAGTGGAGGTGTTGCTGGTTTCCTCTCATATAGAACTTAAAAGTTTCACAACCATGACAAATGATAAAAGCAAAATAGAAGTGGAGGTGGAGGTTAAGAATTATCCCTCTGACGAGAATCCGGACAATATACCAGTAATAGTTCTCCTACAGCAGGCATCTGACCCCAGTACTCATAGCAACGAAATCCATCAACCCAGTTGTTACACTACGGAACTGGTCTGGGCACCTCCCTCTTCCGCCCTCACCACTTCGGAAATCTACGTCGACCCGAAGCTTTCACCAGACGATATATTCCCAATGACTTTAAACTTCAGTCAGAAGGTAGATCCTTCGAAAGTGACCTTTGGATCTCACCCATTTATAAACGTCATTCCATCTAAAGATATATCCATGTCCGACAGTGTGGCTTTCAAATGTTCAGTCGTCAAACCCCTACCTAATGATGAGAAAACATTCGCGTTGGTTGATCTGAAAATCACCGGCTACCACAGAGAAGGTTTTGAAAAGGCAGAAGCAAATCTTGCCGATATGGTGGCTGTAAAACTTGGCTCTGTCCCTTTAACAGTAAAAGTAATGGGAGAAGTGCAGGCCGTAAAAAATCTAGAAAATACTGAGTTCAAGTCCCATTTGGAGTTCAGTGCACCGATCGATATGCAGCAGCTCCAGCTGATTTCAGAAGATAATCACATTTCCAGGACCTGGTCCTCCTCCCCAGACGATAAGGATAAAACCAAGGTTGTCTGCCATTTCAAAGTAATTAAAGCTACCGATACGTCCGATAGTCCCACGACAGTAACTGTTAAATATCCATCTATGGAAAATGTGTCTCTCAAGGTTCTCTGGCAGGAAGTGAATATAGCCAACCCCTTCTGGCAAATACCCGGTTCTTCAGATAGTATATCCCGAAGTAAGACTGCTATAAATCTGGAATTTCAGGAGGAGGTCGATCCCGCTTCCGTAGCATTTGACGGTTGGTCTTCCACCGATAACGGTGTAAATGAGAATAATTCAGGTAAATTCAAGTATAATGGACTCATAATTGAAAGAAAAACAAAAGCCGCTGCTAAAATCATACAATTCGAAATTATATCTACCGGGGAGTATGACCTTCCTAAAACATTGTCACTGGAAAAAGAGGTCAAGCGTTCCAACAAAACCGGTTCGCTTAGCCAAGCTCTTGTCCTCCCTCTACCCTGGTCATCTGCTCTGGTCGAACCTGATATTGAAAAAGACGTTAAAGCCCTTTATAAAAACGTGACTGATACCATCTGCTCCTATGACATCCAATTTTACGAACCTGTTTCGATGGTACTCAACGAACCTTCCGAAGGTATAAAACTCGAGCCCTCTACTAAACCGTCCGGTCCGCAGTCTAAACACCAGGTCAATTTCAAAGTCACTCAAGACGATGGAAAGGCAGCCAGATCATGCTATATAACGTTTGAGCGTGCAGATGGGCAAAAGTTAAAGGTCCAAGTAAACCTGTTCACTCCTACCCCTACTCCTCCTCCTGCTCCTACTCCTAAGTAAACTCCTACTCCTACTCCTACTCCTACTCCTACTGCTACTATTTCCTAAATGGAAAGACCCTGGAGGTGAGGGTTTAGAATGGGTGTTTGTTGACGCTGGGAAGACGTCCGGTCCGTATCATCCATACCAGATCAGGTTCAGAGGCGTAGCAGTGGCATACACTAGATTCTTCCGGATTGGAAAGAGAGCCGAACGTCCAGAGGATGGGATATTGTTGAAGGAAGATGTTGTGGTAAGCGTTGTATTGATGGGTGGTGATATCCCAATTCCAACCTCCCTATAACGGAGCTAAATAAAAATTGATTGACTCCAAAACAGAGCTATGTCTTCAGAAGTACCCAGACCTAAGCAGCGGGGTATACGCTTTGCTCTGAAACTAGCGTTTCAATTCTTATTAGTCTTGGTAGTAGCCCTGGCGGCATGGTATATTTGGAATTTTTTTAAGGGTAATCAGTACGAAGAAAAATATCGCGCTTTGGTGGACAAGTACAACCACCTGGTGGAGGATTATACGACCACTTTACGTTTGACTACTTTTGCCTATATCCACGTCGGACTGGAACAGGAAGGTATGCCCATATCAGTATACCTCAGGACGTTGAGCGGGTCCTACGGTCAGCTTGTCCAACCAGTTGTTCAGAGGGTGGAGGCCGAAGAAGATAGGAGATTGGTCTGCTATAGATCAGAGAAGGGTAGATGTTCTGCCTTTAGTGACTCTATAACTACGTTGTCCACAGCCGATTGTTACGCCTGTGAACCCGCCCTGTATTTCCGAGCCTTGACCAAAGAAGGTGAGTGGGCTATTGATACTAGAGGTAAACCGGCCTATAATACCTTGACACTGAGAATATTTGAATTGCCTTCCGCTACTCAACCTGACCTGAAAGTCGCCTACTTTAGAGATATTGAAACTAGTTATGGTAATTTACGGGAAACCTACCAGTTCGATCCGGAACTGCAGCCTTTAATCCAGAAACAGATAAATGACCCAGAAGTTAAAGAAATCATCCATCCGGGTTTGGTGATAGAAAAATTAGTAGAAAACCAGGTATACCAGCTGGGATCCAATGCAGGTGGGGGTTTGTATCTGACCCAAACTGAACTCACTTTGGCCAATTTACAGAGCGGGGTGGGTCCGGATGAACTCAGGAGTGAGAGACCTCTCCGATTAACTTATGAAGGCCTGGAAAGAAAGCTGGAACAAGTAAAAACCGATTCGAACCTACTGCAAAGTAGAGGCTTTCAGTTGGCCTGAGAGTGGACCTAGCCAAGATGGATATATCAGTAAAAGTATTGTAACTCTAATAATTTTATTTGGATTTTTTTTTATCCCCGAGGTGTGGCCTAAAATCCACCCAGTCTAGATACCGGGTGGTGAATAGGAGTGATTAAACCAAGCAGCGCCGGCGTTCTCCCAATCCTGGCGCCTTTCTAGGTTACTGTTAAAATTGGTAGCGAAGGTTTGTAGATGGGGTAGAGCTTTCCAAAGGCCGGACAGATACAGGTAACTTTTTGAAGGGTGGGCAATTTCACTAGGTACGGGGATATGCACTTCCTTACTGTACACTTCCTCTGGGAGGCTATGGCAGCATAACCAGCATACGAGCCAGTAGTGATGAGATCCATCCCTTCCTGAGACTACCCGGACGCAACGGGTGATGATATGGAAGCGAGGATGGGCCAGATTTCCGCTCTCGTCGGGTATAACCAAGCGCAATTTGCAGTGGTAGAAGTTACTGAGTGTATCTCTGCAGCAGCGGCAGGACACTCCCAGACCGTTCCGGTTTCGACGAAATTCCAACTTCAGTCCATTCTCACGTTTGTAGGCATGGCGGATAGCGTGCTCCCAATCTTCCCAATCGCACGACATTCAATTGGGATCGATTGAAATATGAAAAAAAAATAAGGTTCGACACTCTCAAATTATTTGGGTTTTATAGAAGTTCCGGCCGTATTAATTAATAGTCCTGAAAATATATATGAACATTTTATATAAGTATTTATTATTATTGGTTTTTGTTTTTTTTTAAAAAAATAAAAATGAAATGCGGGTAATTCATTATAATATCAGTATTGGAATTTGGTTCGGTCATTATTCAAAGTTATAATTTCAAAACTGTCCGACCATGGTAATCGACCTCACTATGAGTAGTGATGACGATGAAGAAAAGTCCAGTCCAACTCCTCGTCGGGGTAATGTGCTCTCGGAGTACGAGGGCGGTGAGAAAAAACCCGATCCAACTCCCCGTTGGGGTAGTGCACTATCTGATGACGATGACGACGAGCCTTGCTGCCCTCCCAACCCAGGTCTGGACACCGGGTTTGCCGAACTCCAAGGTCAACTGGCCTCCACCTTGGGAAGGCACGGGTTCGGATTGGTGCATGTGCAGCTGGCCAACGCCAGTAAGGGTAAATTTGACGATGGCGTCCGCCAAGGTGAGGCGTTGAAAATCAGACGATATCCGCCCCATACTAGACGAGTTGGAGTAGGTCCCCAATCCACCCATTTCAGCTGTGATCACCAAGGGTGCTACTTAAACTGGGACTACACAAAGTGGAGGCTCGAAAATGTTTCCGATAATTACTTGTGGCTCAGGGGCAGTCTCAATAAAAGATCTACCCGGAAAGGCCAAACTCGCTACGTGTTCCTACCTAAACCTAGCACGGTGGAAAATTTCCGTAAAAATCTACCTGGTTTTTTAACCTCAAACATGGGGTCCATACTTAAGCATCTGACGCTGTTCGATATCGATCACTGTTTCGAGTGCACTGCTGAAATAGATTTACGGGATTATTACAACTGCCGCAGGTGCCGCCAAAGGTGGTGTGCAGTTTGCAAAGATAATATTCTGGAATTTTGTACTACGGGTGCTAGGAAGTCCATGGGGTCATTTACCCATTGCAGTGAGCATCTAACTGTCTAGACTTCCAATGGAGGAGGAGGAAGGAGTGCAAGTCTCTCGTTTGGATTTTCAAAAATACCCACTCTGATCAATAAATGTACATTTCTGTTTTATTTTTCTATACGCACCTCATGAACAGGAAAAACTGAGGTTTATGGTTTACCATGAACTCCAGGGATCCGTCCTAAGGGCTGTCGCTTATAGGGGCCAGGTGGTTTACCCACTCGAACTAATGCCAGGCGGGTGTCGGCAGGTTTACCGCGGAATCAATCGCTGATTAGGATGGACATTGCAGTAGGAGTAAAATGTTTGAAAGGTGGCAGGGGAGTAGTAGAACCGTTGAGAGGTCTAGGGGAGGGGGGCACCCCGAACTGGTGGATTTTTGTAATACATCCCCATAAGGCCCTGCCTGGTTCATTGGCCAAGCCTTCAGTTTGCCAATAACCGGCCTGGTAGAGTGCATTCTTCAGGGTGACAGGGCGATAGGTGTATTCTGTACTTTTTTTAAGCAATAGCAGTTCGAAGTGCTTACCTCCGGATGACGTACCACTGGTAGTAGTCATCAATATCAATAACCACCGGTATTTCTGATGGGGGGTAGTGGGCGTGGGATGAGTAAAACAGCGTATATGGGGTAGATTCAGAGATCCTATTGGATCGTTTAAATTGAATAACGCTATATTCAAGTTGGCGAATCTGGGGTGGAGTTGCAATATTTCTATATAAAAATGCGACCCCCAAATCAATTGGGGTTTCTTCAGGAGTTCCTGAAATACCTGCTGTTGTTGCTCAGGGTTGCCGGGGTGTGCTTGTCGAATGTTCTCTAGTAACTGGTTTTCTGATGGACTGGAAACCAGCAAAAAAGACGATAGGAAAAACCAAGGGTCGCTGGCGTATTCTTGCGGGACCTGGGCTTGTTTATGTAAAAGATAACCAGGTGGAGCCTCTGCTGCCCAATTCCGGATTTGTACTGCACTTTCTTCCAATGCCTGGCCAATTGAAGCAAATAAACAATCACCTTGACCGGGGTTAGGAAAAGGCCTAAATAATGACGGTAAAGTAGCCATTAACACACCCTCTTTTTTTTGAGCTGCTTCAATAAGCAGCTGCTTCGTCCGTAAGTCCTGGTAAAATTCGTCTCTGGTAAGATCCCGGGTCAATATTAGTTGGTAGATTGGCCACAATGACTCGTAACTTAAGTTCATAAGAGCTTCCACCATTTTTTCGTCCTCGCTCTGAATAGGTCCACTCCAGATAATATTCATTATAGTCTTCGGTGTGGCGTTTTTGGGAAACGCTTTGGCCATGTCCCTGAATAAGTTGCTAATTTACCCAGCACCTTTCAGAAAACACCCACGGGATTGTTTACTATTTATTCGTAAATATATAAAGTATCCTCACCCGGCCAATCAGGTTTGAATTTTCCCTAACCGAAAGGGGACCAAGTCTCGAACTCAGGTATTCTGGAATTCCCGGGATAGATTCATCCCAGACTAGATTAGACTACCCTTGCTGGAATAGCCCATCGCCTGCTTTTGGGTAAGTCGCTCTGGGTGAATAGTCCACCCTACTGGCTCGAATAGTTCACCTGGATGTACAAGTTCTTGTGGCTTACCCATCGATATCAATTTTGTAAGACCTTCTCGTGTATTCCCGGTGGACTTCTTACAACCAAGTTACAAGCAATAAATTTTTTCCCTAGAGCCTGATATATATCAGTGATTACGAACAATTGGAGATTAGAATTACCAAAAAGTTAGGTAGGAATTTGATTTTACTGTCACCTATTTGTTATATATATTATATATAATATATTTTTTTGGTTTATTTTTGCAAGCATACCAAAACTTATTCCAAACTGATCTATACTTGAGACTCATATTTTCATTAATACTAAAACCATGACCACTTCTCCTGAAATGCCCCCCCCAGACAACTTGGGTGTTTCCTTAAAGGAGGTGATGGATGGGGCCTCTAGTAAACCCTCTGTTAATTTGTCCAGTCCGTCTGAACCAGCCACCCTTTCCGTTGCCAACCAGTCCGAACAGAGTCATAGCTCGGATAACCCCAACTCCAAAGGAGCGCCCAAAAAACAGACGACTAATCACCATGATTTTGTCTGCAGGTACTGTAACTCTGCTGTCGACTGGAAGGAAGAAGCCGGATGGAGAACAGTCGAAGCGGAATCGAGTTCTTCTAGTACGGAAACCCCGAAAATGATATTTCAAGGCAGTCCCATTTGTGCAACCTGCGTGGAAAAGCACGAGAGCTGTATTCCCTCAGGGGTCATTCTAAGAAGGGGACCTTCGGATACAGACATCATTCAGCCGTCAGTTACGAAGACCTGCGCGAACTGTGAGAAGAAGCTAAGCAGGAATGCCCAGGTCGGAGGGAAACATCCTGTTTCGAAACTATTTATCTGCAAAGAGTGTTTCGCCAATCATGGGGATTTAGCGGGCCTGTTTTCAGACATCCAGGACCTACGGGTAAATGTCAGAAAAAAAAAACGCATTGCCGGTTCTGATTCAGCGCTCGGTCAGTCCAGGAAGCAGCCCAAGACTGCTACTACTACCGCTCAAAAGACAAAAGCCCCATCGACTGAGCCCATAGTTATCCAACCCATTTCAACCCAGCACTCGGAAATTGGGTCTAGCCCTTTGATATATACGAGAAGACCCGCTATTGACCAATGAAATCATTTTCGGTGCTGAATTTGATCAGACTCCGCTAGGAATCAATGATACCCGAGAGAACCTGGCTAAACTGGGAGAAATTGTATCGCAATTGAGCGACACTGCTAAGTTACTGGCACAATTCGCAAGAAATTTAAAAATTTTGATTAAATAGTAAAATTTGGATTCGCGATAAGACCGTTAAATCCTAAAGGTAGACACATACCTTATCCCACATATAATTTTTCTAATATAGCAGCCGCTTCCAGTCCTTACCTGTGCCGCCTAGATGGAGAGTGTCTCTGAATACTTATTACCCAGGAATACCTGCCCTTATTCCGACCCGTTTGATATGGTGGACTCAAGTTATCCCAGAGGTGGGTCTGCAGATAGAACCCGGATTCGATTTAGAGAGGGTGGTCAGGTGATGTTTTTCGGTAGACTTTTACAGGAAGAGCTCAGCTGGTTATTATCTATACCCGGGCAATCCTGGACATCTTTAGAATTCGCACGACCTTTCGAAGAGAATTTAGACAAAGGTATCTATCGGGGGTTGGGGTTTGTCACGGCTTGGGGTTTCGCCCCAGTCGCTCCCTGGCGTCAAGCAATCGAATTCCGTACTTCACCTTACGCAGTGCTCCCTGTTCGGCATTTCGTTACCAGTCCCGGAAAAAACCCGACTCGGTATTCCCATGTGATAACCAGCTTATACTTCCAGAATAAGCTTATATACTCTAGCTCTCGCACTACCAGCCAAAGCACCACAACTTTCTCCAGACACACACCCAGGTTGATGCATTTAACTGCAGTATATGAATATTACCTCCGACAATGGGGACAATTACCGGATGTGCTCTGGGAGCTAGTTTCATCCTACCTGTGATCAAATTCTGGATCGATGACTCAAAATATCGCCAGCTTGTCTTGGAGTTTCTGGTTCTGCTGGATGATGGTATCTAATTTTTTACTTAAAACAGGTCCTTTAAAAAACCAGAAAAAAAATTCCCGGATTAACCACATCATGCCGATTACCACGGAAAGAATCACACACAAACTGTAAATATCATTGGAGTGCCGATTGGGAACCATTTCTAAACCGGAAGGTCTGATTTTATTTTCTAGATAAATAAAAATTATGATCAAATCACAGAGCCTGTCTGGGATCAAACACAACACACCACTAGCGCAAACAAGAGCCCTACTCAGTAAAAGGGTGTCCTGGATGTATTTTTTTTGCCAGAACTGGTGACTACTATCCTTTCCGAGGAAACCCACCTAGAATTACCTGCATCCTAAATTGTTGGGTTTGTTTTTTTTTCAATTGTATTTTATTATTTGTTTTTGTTTTATCATGATTGTATTTATTGGCCGGGATGAGAATTAGCTAAATGACCCCTTCCTATGGAGTCATAATCTCAGCATCACTTGAGGCAAAAATGATCAGCACTAGGTGTTTACCACTGGGAGTGAATATACCCATCCCCACCGGACCAATTACAGTTACCCCGCTCCGGCAGTTAAAATTTTTGATCAAGTTATTTCCCAGGTTTGACGACAAACTAACCTCTGAAGCTTTAGGTGGTCTGTTTCGGTACTGTCGGTGGACCTGCGCCGGGTGTGACCACACTAACGCAATCGGTAGTAGAAAGTGCTCAGGTTGCAGAGAGGGGTTCGTGGACCCTAGATATGAACAGATCCTCGATGAAGAAGCAAAGGACCCCACAGAGGCTCTGGAGGAAATGATTGAAAAATTAGAGGAAAAAAACAACCTTTGGAGTATAGGCATAGAGGATCCAATGGGTGATACAGTCATACAAATAAAGTTTGACGCATTGCCAGGTTGGAATGTGGAATTCACTCCTTGGTTACAAGAAAAATTGCCCCCTGTTGCGACTATGTTTGTGCGGCGAGAATGTGTAGATGAGGATATATGTGGTTTCCAAATGAAATTTCCACATTGGGAGGCATTTACAGAGGATCTGGCTGCGACGTACACCCACGCAATAGATACCGCCGTACTGCCTATAGTGGAGGCACTTTCTAAAACTCACCTACTGAGAAGTCTCCCAGAGGAGTATGATCAGGGCGACTCTAGTCAACTGGACCTGGAAGACGCGGCAGCAATTTTGATCAAAGAAGTCAAAAAACTCCGGTGGAACTGGCTGGGGTCCAGCAAGGGTCATCACCTGGAACTGAAACTTCCCAATTACAAGGACTTCCAGCTACATTTTACCCCTTGGATGGGTCAGGCCTGCGCTATGGGAGTGATAATCGATGCGGGTGATGAAGATATCCTGGATTTTCAGATGGAGTTTCCTCATTGGAAAACACCCAGAGGTAGTCTCGCCGCAGTGTTCGTCCATATCCTCGAAACCTCCGTAGAACCAATTTTGCACACACTGTCTGAAATCGACCTGGCCAATTAATAGTCCATTTATATACCCTTATTAAACTTATATATCCTTCATTTTCGAGGGATCTGCATAATAACCAGTGTAGGGTTTTTTAATTGCGATGGAGGTGTACAAACTGAATTTTATCGAACAAAAACATAAATAAAATATAAATAAAATAACAATTATACCCAAATCCCTAATTATTTCCATTCTACCTTATCTTTACTTATCTCTTAATCATGACTCATCCCTTATTAAGGGACAATCGAAGCAGAATAAGGAGGACCTCTCCAAAATAGGCGTATAACACCTCATTCATACCCTCATGACCTATGGATTTGGGTTGATTATTGTCCCTTTCGGTGACTAGGGGTGTCTTAGGTACCAGTTAATAGAAACATTTATACAGTAATATTTACGTTTTAGTTCTAATAAAACCAGGTAGAGATTGAAGTAGGGATGCCTGCATTAGGGGAAGATCGATCCATCCGTCTTTTCCCGAGTTGTCATAAACGAAGGGCGGGTGCTGATAGTCTCTAGTAAATAGATTCAGGTTGCCTACAGGTGGAGACTGTAATCGACAGGCTAGTAAATCCATACCCTCTAGCAGTTCCAGTACCCCCCCTCCTTTAATCAAACAGCTCAATTTCAAAAGTGGATTGGGGGTAGAGCTCCATCGAGTAGTAGGATTCCACTGGGTTTTTCGTTGAATTCGCCCCTGACGCCTGACCCCAGGCAGGCCAAGACCTAAACACACTGCCCCAAATTCAGAGGGCAATATGTCACTAAGACTTATTAAGTCACTAAAGTCCGGTACCCAATCACCCGGCACTTGTTCCAAATACTGATCAAAAAGATCTGGTTGGAGTCTACTATAGTGGGCCTGGATGAACGTTACTCGCTCCGAAAGGGATAACGAGCCCAACAGAAGAGCTTCCAAGGCAGTCTGGGCGTTGTCCGGCACACTAGCCATACTTTCTGCTTTCGACGGGGTAATGGTCTGGACTAAACTTGCCCATTGTAGATCATTCATCAGACGGGTGGGATTGCCCCTACAACCATACACGTACCGATCTAAGTTAGCCATAGTTTTTTTTTCGGCAGTGAGTACAGCTTCAGCGAATGTGGTAAGAGACTTATAATTGGGCTGGGACTGGATTACCATACCGTAGCACCCCCGCTTATACCTTAAGTACTGGTCGAAATTCGTCATAAGCAGGACCAGGGGGTTAAACAAATGCGGCTGCTGGATATAAGTGGTCAGATACTTCATCAGAGCACCTTCCAGTCCAGATCCCGGCGCTACTCGGATTATCAGAAGAGGATTACCCAGACTTACTGTTTGCAGTGCACTACGAAGCAGCTGATCACAACTGACTGCTGAATCCAAGTTGCAAATGTCCAGCTCTACAGAGATGGTCTGGACTCGCGTCAGCCCCTTTTGCAGTATAGCAGCTGCTCCGTTCTCCGATTCACCGAAAATACAACAAGGACGCTGCAAGCTTTGATTACGGTACCAATACTCGAACTGTCGGGCATACCCGCCCTGATCTGTGAACGGAAAAGGGTATTTTTTATACCATAAGTCCGGAAACTGAGCCGGGGCTATTCGGGCTATTGACGAAAATGACAATTCAGGGACCGGTACCCAGGTGACGGTGGAGGAATCACGATCGCCAGATTCGTCTGCACCTCCGGAGGCAGCATTCAACGGGGTTAAGAGAGAGGCCGTCTCCGGCGGACTGATGGGTTTATCCGCAGATTTAAGGGGCTCTAGAGGGGTCTGGTCCCAGTATATACCAATGCGCGCAGGTCGGATTTTTCGGGTCGTTTTTCTCACTATGCGCTTTCGTTTGAGGGGTCGATTAGAAGGAGTACCCAGGTATTTTGATCGTGACTGCCTGCCCGTCGCTAATTGACAGGGCATGAGACAAACAGGAGGCAGCAGGAGGGCCATGGTGGTGGTCTGGAATTGTCTCTACGGAAGGTAGAAATCGAAGTAGCCGTATAATTAAATTGGGTTTATGGATATAGATATACTTCCAACTGGCTTTCATCAGCTAGTCCGGGTAGTGAAAATGAAGAATTTGTATTTTTTAGCATTGCCAAATAATCCATTGGAACTGGAAGTATACTGCGCGTAGCGCGGGCGTTTTATTTGCTACAATATAAAGCCGGTGTCCAATCCTACCGGCAGCCATCGCAAATTTGGCACAACATGGCAACGGCTTGGCGAAGCTTGATGTCAGTATATCCGCTAATAGTACTAATATTTCTCCTAGGTGGTTATATATACTCTTATCAAACGGAATGGTTGTGGGTAGGTGTCTGGGCAATTCTCAGCGCGGTCTTAAATAAACTGGTACTGAAACCGGTATCAGGACTGTTGTTCAGTAAAAACAGGGGAGTCTCCCTAAGACCCCGATCTCTGGAACTGGGAATGCCCTCCGATCACGCCCAAGGCACTGCTTTGGTTTATTTAATAGGGATAAGCAGCCTATGGGTGAGCGACCTGAAGCTACTAAAGAAAGGCGGGGCAATGGTACTACTTACTGCGTTGAGTGTATCTGTAATTAGTAGCCGGTATTACTACGGACATCACACACTGTTACAAGTAATTGCAGGTACCCTAACGGGATTGACATTGGGGTGTTTGCAGCTGAGGTCAACCCAATCCAATATTCGACATGTTTCCGATCAGTACTCCATCTTTCACAGGCACGCAAAAAAAAAAACCAAAACCAACAAACCACCGCGTAAATAAAGGATTGGAGAAATATCATCCTACGACCTTAAGTTACCGAGGTCTCCCATCAGACCTCTACTGTACTCTTTTTACTCCCTTTAGGAATTCTTCCGAAGCTTGATAGAACTTGTATTTTGGTCGGAGAACTGCCCACCTACGACTACAAGCTACTGAGGCCCCTCCCATCATACCTTGGCTGTACTCCTCTTAGATCTACTTTACTCCCTTTAGGAATTCTTCCGAAGCTTGATAGAACCTGTATTTTGGTCGGAGAACTGCAGTCCTACGACTACAAGTTACTGAGATCTCTCAATCAACCCGAATATTCGGAATGTTTTACCAGCACATTTTCGAATTGGTCAATATGCCTGAGTGGAAGACAGTTCCCTGGGATATCTGGGTCGAGGTACTAGATATGCTTCCGTATGGCGAAGCTGGTACCTTTATTCAAATCCAGCAGAATTCAAACGGGGATTACCAAGACAAATATCTACGCCACGTCATACCAGGTCTAGTAACTACAGAGCAACTAACCACCACTCACCAACTAACCCGACTAGGGTATGACCCCAGGTTTCTGAAAAAACGCGTGCAATTTCGATCTTCTGGGAGTTTTCAACCGCAAAGACTTCTCCATCTCACGCTCACCTTAGCCACTCGACTAGACGGAACTTCCTGGAGGTATCTAGCTCCGTTAAATCGTAAATCCGAGGCCAGGGTAATCAGGCTACTCCACCTGGGTATACCAGTCAGTGAAGTAGAGTACGTAAGACAAGAAATATCCCAAAAGACCGGATTCGAGAGTTTAATGACATTACTGACGTCCGGCTTTACCTGGATAAATCTACTTCGAATGAAACAAAAGGGGATATCCATAAACGCTACACTCTGTCAACGCTTACTAAAAGCCCTGGATACAGGCCGGTCACCCGGAATTATAGTCAGGAGTGCTTGGTAAACTGGATTAAGGTTGGAATTAGTCCTTTTGGCAGAATACGTAAAAATTACGTTACTTTGTTTTATCTGAAAAACCAGTGCCTATTGGCCATAAAAATGGAATTAAATATTAAAGAGAGAGCCAGCACTACACTTGAATCCCTCTAAAGGTAAATTACTGGATCTATATCCACTACACAGCTCAGCAAAGGCGATTAGAAATCCAGTTTTGATCAGGGTAACGTCCCTGGAGCACTTTGCAGCATTTTCTAAACCGGTCGTCCGCTTTGGAAAGTATAGATCGGGTTTTGTGGACATGGAAAGTTTCGCTGAGTTCAGGTTCGTTTTCCATCAATAAAAACTGCTTTGTGAGAAACTCAAAATTAAGGATTTTTTTCTGATCTTGGATACAAGTACCGGTAACTGCTAAATCGTTTAGTTTTCTGAACCGGTCTGTGAGCCTAGATACTAAAGCGGCGCTGAGTTTCAATATCCTA
>JACKZZ010012558.1_pt1 | contig 15697 bp, 6 predicted proteins | sample 8027871 | NCBI WGS metagenome assembly JACKZZ01 (sample SAMN15724774, study PRJNA655200) | protist metagenome | isolation source: fluorescence activated cell sorting (FACS) single amplified genomes of... | place: USA: West Boothbay Harbor, Gulf of Maine | collected 2000-07-19
GAACCTCGGGCAAATGGGCCGTGAACCCGGAGCTGGTCAAGCACGAGGACAAGGATCACGAATTGTTCGGGTACTCCGAGAACTTCTGGCGCTACATGCAGCGGTTCTGGCAGGACTGCGCAGGTCTGGGAAACGACTTCTCCAAGTTCACGGAGGCGTGCTCGTACGAAACGATGAGCAATATCGGGATGGGCAGCGCGGCCATAGAACAGGTGCGCAGCTGCGTTCGCGACGACTGGAAGACCCTGCTCACGAAGGAAATCCGCAACCACGCGTGGAGCCCGCTGGCATTGAGGATAAACGGGTGGAGGTACACTATCGGACACTTACTAGAGTGAATTGAGAACGATTGAAATTTCAAATTTGACAATAAAAACCACAGGTACTCGGGCCCGATCGAGTCGCACCTGGTTACGCGGTCTATCTGCGGCGCGTATCTGAAGCGGCCGGAGAAGTGCTCGGAGTACATGGACCTGAGCAGCAAAAACGGGGCGTTCTACGCGGCGGTGAACCAGACGAGCTCGATCTCGCTGTCGCACGTCTGCCTCATTCTGTTCGTGCTTCTCGTGCTCGTTTTCGCGCTCTTCACGGTGTGGAAGCGGTACCTAACGAGCTCGGTGCGGCACGCGCTGCGCGAGGAGGTCATGCTCGAGGTGCGCTCGCAGATGGCCGACTACGCACAGCTGGACGACGGGGAGGGCTCCAACGTAAACGTAAGAGAGATGAAGAAATTCACCTTCTAATAGTGAGTCCTAACATGATGACGATAAATTGAGACTTTCGGAGAAAGTGGGGTCGTCGGGATGGCCCGGCGTCAAGGAGTATTGGTGTTCACAACGGCTGGTCCGCTAGAGGTGGAAAGCCTGTTTGTCGTCCGCATGCGAAGCTATTGCTGTCTCGACAATGTAATTGTGAGCGCGCTCATGATATCGGCGCAGCGTGAGGCGTGCGTGCATGATAGCAAAAAGATTCTGCAGAACTCACTGGTTGGCAGGAACCGATCCGAAGAGTGCAGCGCGGAAATTCACGGTCTGAAGAGAGCACCGCAGGGCGTCACATCGTGTGTGTCCGAACGTTTGGTATACTTCATAAAACAAAAGCAGAAAGTAATGTAAGAATGGGATTGGATTGCTTTTTTCATCACAAGTTCCCTTTCCACATATCATGATCTGAGATCTCATAGCACTAGCGACATGTTTGATGCTCTATACGAGTTTTTAACTTTTTGCACCTCATCTGATTTTGCGTTTTCTTTATCGCCGTGCATTCGCTTTATTTTTGATTTCCGATCAGAAACGAACAGAAGTTAAGATTTTGTACGAAAGTAAATATTGAGTCCTTAGTCTGTTAGGTAGCGCTATGGACGACGACGAGGACGTAGCGATGCTCGACGACAGGAGCGAAGAAGCGGGCGAAGCAGGTTCCAGGGGTGAAGGAAGTGCGGGTGCTATGAAGAGCTCGCCGAACGGCTCCAATTCTTTTGGTTCGGATCTGAAACGACGCAAAGTCGAAGCAAGAGGCTCGACTATTGCTACGCCGGGAACCGCTGACCCAGGGACTGTAGACGAGAATGCAGCGTTGGTAGATCGTATCAAATCCGCTTGGAAACGTTTAGAGAGGATAGTAGAGACGGCGGTGGGCAAGTCAGATGACGAATCAACGAACGTTCTTCGAGCGATGGATAAAGCAGTTGGGGACCTGGTAGCGGCGTTGGAGGAAGATGACGAAGACGAGTTAGCGCACGTGATTGCGGGGGATGTCATGCCGCCGTTTCAGAACTTGGTTGCCACGTTTATTTTCGGGTTTCGCAAAGAGATTGCCGCGTTTGGAGCGGTCTTCAAGCCCAGCGACGAAGTGCCGAAGTGCCTTGGGGTTCTTTTCGACGAAACTATGCCGGCAGATGTATTTCGGCGAAAGTACGCAGATATCAACGCGCAGAAGAAGTCCAAAAAGACAGACAGGCTGATGAAGGCACTGGTAGACGAGTTCAAAGCATTCGCTACGCGAGATCCTATGTCTGCTAAGGTTGCAAACGCAGAAGTAAAGCTGATTGGCGCGAATGTCGCAGTGGTTGAGCATTCAATTCTGCATCACTTTGCGGAGTACTTTCCAGACCTCCTGCGATCGGGTGCAGATTTCGGCAAGAGAATGCGAGACCAAGTGACGCAGCTGCGCAAGCTCGTGGAGTTACAGCAGGCTCTCCACGAACAGCAAAAGATCTGCAGGGATGACGCTGCGAACTCAAAGGCGCAGAAGCTCGTGAACGAAAGACTGGTTAGCCTCGCAGAGGCCAGTAGACCCCTTGCGGAAGTCTGGTGCGATCTTCATCAGGATGTGTGTCAGCCGTGGTTGAATTCTCTGCCGACTGACCTGCACGACCACGACGCGAGATACTCGAAACAGGCCGAGCTAGTCTCGCTATATTTTCAGATGCCGTCTATTACTCTCGCGGACTACAACAAGGTCTCCTTCCGATTTGACACGGAACAAATAAGGAAGCAGGCTCAGGAATGGCTAGAAAATGCGACCACCGACGGTGCATTCAAGACGCACGTCTTTCCGATCATTCTGAATATTCTGAAGCGTGGAGAGCCCTGGGACGAACTAGTAGAAATTGGACGCGAGGAAATCGAAAGGCGTGCCAATCTCGTTGCCAGGTCGGACCTTATCCTGATGTGGACAGCCAAGTGTCTATTCTCGCTCGTGCTTTCGCGATGCGAGTCTGTTGTGCGCTTTCATATCCTGGGCGATTTTCGGACGGGTTTGCCTCTTCTGTATCCCCACTTGGACCCGTCATCCGCGAAGCAGGGCGACCCCTTATGCGCGATCAACTTCGATATCATGCATCACCTACACGAGAACGGCGAAGCAAGCGTTCTATCCTTTGGTGTTGGATCTTCGCGACGTCCTCTGGGTAAGACTCAGATGCTCAACGAAATGTTCAGATGTGGGTTTGACGAGACCCCCTCGTCTTTTCTCACTTACGGTACGTGCGACGTTGATTTGGGTTTCGCATTCGAACCGCGAAGGCAGCTGGCTTTTGGCGATTACCAGGGGGAAGTCCTGTTTGGAGTAAGTAGAGAGCAGGACGCGCTGACCGAGTTCCTGCTGCATTCGTTTCCCTATTGGATTATTCATGCGCATGCCAGTGAATTGCCAGCGGTGCGCGGGTTGGCTTCATTCCTAAGCACGGTCGATAAGAAATTGCGACCAAAGGGAATTATCTTTCTTGTGAGGGACCTCGATCCACAGGCGTGCGTCGGTCATGATATGAGTGGCGATAAAAACTTCGTCACGAATCTCGAGCAGAAAGAGCACTCCGGAGCGCGCGACCTACGATCCGTAGTCGGGGACCTGCGCAGCAGATTTCCGGGCAGTGACGTTCAAATCGATTGCGCTGGGATACGCAACCTATCTGAAATGGACTCTCGGGAACGTAGTCGCATATGCAGATTTCACGTCCGCAAGTTCATCAGTGACTTTGTAGCAGCAGGCGAAAAGCGACGGCCAGGGGAATTGTTTGGAGCAAGATACCAGAAGCGATTCCTGGAAGATGCTGGACAATATGCAGCTGCTCTCGCTGCCACGAGTGGTCAAGAAAGTTCACGCGAGACGATTCAGACTGCTCATGGAGTTGAGAGCCTAGTTCAAGATCTGTTCACACACATCGAAGGGCTGAAGGATGACTTCTCGAACCCGAAGGGCTTCGCAACCAGGAGAGATCTCGTCGAAATCAGATCCGCACAGCAAGTTCTGGAAGATCCGACTGTATCTGCTGCCACTGTGAAGAGTGCGAAGGCTCAGAAGGAACAACTGGAAGCAAAGCTCCGACAGGTCCAGCCGACCGGGCTGGTCAAGTCATTTCTGAAGATTCTGGAGTCCCCGCACAAGGTCCTGATACTTGCGCTGCTTTGTGTCAAGTTGAAGAACTTTTCTGGCAAGAATGTCGCAAAGGAAATGGCCCGGCGCAAAGAAATTGAGGACGAGCTATCTTGTCTTATGCGCTCTGGTGGTGACGATATCGAGGAAAACGAATCGAAGCAAAAGAGGAAGAACGAGCTTAGCGTCGAAGTCCGGGATCTGTCAGCTCAGATTGCGAATAAAAGGATCTCGCTTGAGATGTTTTGGCGGGAGCTTACGGCCTTCATAGAGTGGGGAGCCATTGCCGCGGCGCCGATTCCTGGCTCCGGTCTGATCTCTGTGCAACCTGCCCGCGAGCTATGTGACTTCCTAGCAGTTGCTGAGCCATTTGAACTAATAGACGGAGATAACCTCCGAATCCCAGTTCAGAGCCTCAAAGCCGCGTTCAGACTTTTGAGCACGCTGAGAAGTTCTGGAAAGCGAGTTCTAGTCGTTAGCATTCTCGGGCCGCAGTCCTCTGGGAAATCGACGCTCCTGAACTATTTATTCGGTTGCAAATTCTCAACGAGCAAAGGGCGATGCACTAAGGGTGTGTACGGAACGCTCCAGCGGATCGACGACGAGCGCGCATCGGAAGAGTATGACTACCTGCTTGTGCTCGACACAGAGGGGCTTCAGTCGCCCGATAAAGAGGACCGCGAATTCGACAGAAAGATAGGCCTTCTCATCCTGGCAATGAGCCACGTCGTCCTGATAAATGTCGCAAAGGATCTGAACACGCATATGAAAGACCTGCTGGAGATCTGTTTGCTGTCTTTATCGTGTCTGGAGAAAGCACGCATGACGATGCCAGAGCTATTCATGGTATTCAACCAGAACTCGGGGGACATCACAGATAAGAGCGTCTTTATGGATCAGGTGAAGCGCGTGAGCGAGATTGTGCTTCAGGCGAACCCTGAAGCGAGAGACGCAGCGAAGGCGATGCAGTTATCGAGCCGACAAATAAAAGTGCTGCCGCTCGCGACCAACAGCGAGACCTTCGAGCAAGATTGCGCCTCGGGTCAAACTGAAGACTGGATTCGGGAAACGCCAGCCAAGAAGTTTGCCAGAGAAGTGGCAACCTTCGCTGACGAAATCCTGGAGAGCGTCTGCGGCAATTCGCAACAGGCTGACGTGAACAGGGAGAAAGACCTGGAGCACTGGCTCCACATGCTGCACGAAGTGTGGCGCACGATTCAGCAATATCCAGACTTGTACCGCTTTGGGAGTGTGAGAATTATGCAGCAGAATCGAGAGCTGTCGGAGTATTCGCGAAAACTCGAGAAGGAGCATCTCCACTCCGATTCTACCGAGCAGAAGTGCAGCGACGTAGTAGACAGTATCTTGTATGGAACGCTTCGAGAAGACCGGATATTGGACGCCAATCACGTTCGAGCAGTGGAGGAGGCTTTGTCTGCGAAGCTGTCTGACTTATTCGAGAGCATTTCTAGCGACATTGAGAGCTGTCTGAGCAAGTTTGTGGCTACCCGAAAGTACGATTCGGAGGTCGTGCAAAGTTATTTACGCAGCACGAAGGCGCAGGTAGAATCGTCTCGCGTCATCGTCCTCACCGAAGCGAAGGTGAGGGTGCTGGAGAAGCAGCACGAGGTCTCTCGGAGAAAGGGAGTCGCCGAGATTGATCGTTTGGTTGTTGAACTCAGTTGTGATGAGCATCTTTCTGGTTTGGACCCAGCCGATCCTATTCGAGAAGAGTATGTGAAAGAAAAGTCTGAAACCACTTGGAATAAGCTAATTGAAGACAGACGAAAGAGAGTAAATGAAGGGGAAATTCGCGCGCAGACCTGGGACCTCGTATCGCGAGCTTACCGTAAAACAGAAGCCGTCAAGCTGCCTCCATGTATAGCAAGGGACAGCCATTTCGAGCACGAATTGAAAAGTGAACTGTCTGCAGTTGAGTCATCGACGTCAACTGCTACCGCGATTGGTTTGGAACTCACGGAAAAGACTTTCCAAGCTGATTTCCTATGCGCAGCATCGCCCGTCCTCCAGCGTTTCGCTCTCGGAGTACCCCGGCTCGAAGACATGCACGACCTCTACCGCAAGTGCACGAAGGACGGTGGAGTTTACAAGTATCTCTCCCCGTTTTCGTTTTGCAATGTCTGTGTTGAAGAACGCACCATTGAATTTGACACCGAGCGCCATATCGACTGGAGGGCAATCAAAGACAAAGTCAACGAGATTTCGCGAGAGAACAAGCAGGACGCACGAGAGGAAAAGTTTATTGCTTTTCGGGAATCGTGTGGCAGTGTTGGCATCTGCTTTTCGGATGATTTCGCTGACCGGATCTACCGTGCGATGTCTGGTGGCTGGTTACCGTTTCATAGTACTGCGACCTCTGCCGTGAGTAAGATTCTGAAGGAGTATGCATGCTTCGAGAAGAACGCCAAAACCGCAACTCCTCTGCAGATGGAGGGGAAAATCGTCATAAAAGCAGATGCTGACGAAATGAGTAAGAGAATGGACGCCTCGGCTTGGATACGCAACTCCGCTGACGTCCGTCGCAAGAAGTTTCACACAATATTTGTCTGTACCTCGGGGCATTGGGTGAACAATTGGCAAAATACCAGGGCACCGTACAGCAGTTGCACATTTTATCTGGAGTTGGAGTCGGAAGAGGCCAACCTCATGCGCGATTTCTGGAAGTGCATCAAAAAACGGGAAAAAGTGCATTATCTTGCAAAGACGAGCCTGCAGAAGTTTGTGACTGCGCGTTTTCAGTGGGATTCCGCTCTCGAAGAACTCGAAAAAACTCTGGAAGGTATCTTACCCGATGACGCGTTGTCAAGCAATAGCATCCAGATGGCGCGAGCCAGTACTACGGAATTCATTAAAAAGAGTGTAGACACGACTTTGACGCTTTTCGGCGCGAGGCTCGATATGGATGGGGCCAGTCTCTTTCACAGCTTCGCTATGTTGCATCTATGGCGGCGCGCCAGTAAGCGAGCAATCCGCCGGCAGCAGAAGAAGATTCTGGAGTTCGAGGGCGAGAAAGACAAGTGGATGGGCTACGTTCGTAATATCGTTTTTGCCGACCCAAGGGGCAAAAGTCGCAGCTCGGCGATCAGGTTTGAGCAAGAGTACTTTAGGGAGTCGCAGAACGCTTGTCTCCAGGCTTTGCCAGCGCTTGCCCGAAATAAGTTGAAGCATCACGACTCTGAGTTCATTGCGTCTGCAATTCAAGCCGAGCTGGACGACGCGCTTCTATTCAACGCCGACGCCGACGGGGCGGATGTTGTATGCTTTGGCAACTTATGTTAGAAACTCTTTGTGGTTATTTCAAATCGGTAGTCATGTCAATTCTGTATCTTTAATCTGAAATGCTCAGGTGAGGTATGTCTGTCATCAAGGGGATTTCATCAAGGAAAAGTTCGAAGAGAAGTGGTCGGAAGTGTGGTTGAACCAGAAAGAGCAGCTCACATCGTTGCACTACACCCGTGACTTGATTGCGCGTGTGCGTTCCTTTCTAAAGCACGTGACTGTTTTGGAGGAATTCGCGAGTCGAGTCCAGGTCCGATTGGGGCGCTGCAACGGGATCATCGTCGACAATGACGCCAACGACGCGGCAGACGGTGGCGCAGTTTTCGAGCGAGAAGGACATGGTGAGCATGTAGGGGCAGCACATTGTCAATTCTTTCTTGACAGCTGCGCAGGTTCCTCTGACAATATCCGTGGGTCGCTTTGGGTGTGGACCGATCCCAAAAGCCAGCGGGAATGGAAGATTGACCTTGATTTAGATCGCGATCTGGATGTCGATATGCTTCACGATTCAATGGCGTGTCTTTTCGACGTCCGCAGCGTCATCGAAACGTGGGGCGATATGATTAACAAAATGCCTGAAGTGTCTCAGACAGCTGTCGCCCCCTATCTATTTCCGGAGTTCCTGGAAGCTTTGCGCGAGCAATTGGAATCGACGTTGAACTCTTGCGCAGCGTCAAAAGTGTCCCTCGAGGATGAAGACTTCCGCGTCGCCTCGATTCGTGACGGTTTTCGACTGCAAGCGGTTGGGTGTCTCTGCTGTTGCCCCACATGTGGACGCAAATGCGATCAGCCGGTATACTTGAGTTCAGTATTCGACGCACAAGCCGAGATAGCAGAATGATGGCGCCATCGAAATTCAATTCTCACAGAATTTTTGTTTTCTCGTTCATCGCACTGTATTTTTTCTCTTCCAGGATCCACAGTCGGAAACGCATATCCATGCATGCTCCCTCGGTCATCAGCTCCGCGCCATGAGTGGTATCACAGTCGGTGGCAATCCGAGCTTTCAGACGTGTGACGAGATTCCGGACTCCCATAATGTTGAAGAACTTCCGAGCCGTGAGTGGTCGACATGGGCGGAAGTAAAAAAGAAGCACCCCTCCTGGCAATTCAATTTCGACATTGACGCGAGTGAGCGTCTGAAAAATATTCGCAAGTTTCGGGAGTGTTGGGACTTTCACGGAAACGACATCTGCGCCAGTCTCCGAGAGGAAGGCTACGACATTTCATACTGCCCTGTTCGCCCGAGAGACCTACACATTTTGTTGGTATTGCCTGACGCCTCTTCGAACAGTCTGGAGGCTGCTCGGACTATCCTCACGGAGAACGCCGCCGCTGAGAAGCAGTACTGCAGCATTTTTTATAGTGACAAATATGCGCAGACGCAAGCGGTGATCGAGAAGGTTGTCTGCGATTTGTTCGAAGACGGTCAGATAAAAGCCGACCGCTCAGACGAAAGAATGGCGGGGGTGACGGTTATGAAAGTCATAGAGGCTGCTAAAACGTATATTACGCGAGGAAAATTTTCAAAATCAAGAGCTTAGATCAGCGGCAATTTATTTTAACAATTCACGAATTTCACTGACTATAATTCAGCCGAATCGTTGCAAATCCGTGTTTTTACCAGGACATACCTACGACAGAGTCTCTTTCTCGTGCGGTGCCCAGACTGGCCCGCGAACGCAGTCAAAGAATTTCTGGAAGCGGCAGTGTCTCGGACGTGGGAGTTGACATACTGGGGGAATCGCGACGCGTCGAACAATTTTGCTGATCCTTGCGGACTCGCGCTGGCCCGCATAAGGGCTCCAGACAGAGACCCGGTAGAATACATGAACACCTCGCTGGGAATCTACAACGCAAAGTCATTATCGAAAAATGTCGAAAAAATCTCAAATATACGGATGCCGAAGAAGTCGGAGGAACTAGAAGTGCAATCTGCAGAGGACGATCCCAAAACTGACAAGCGACTGGCTGAAGTCCAGCGCATCCTCGCTGAAGGTCGTGCTGGTTTAATCACAAAAGAAGCATGCCTACGTGTTTTGCAGATCGAGGAAGACGACTCGAAAGATCGCGACGCAGTGAAAAAGAAGGCGAAAGAACTGCGCGTTATCATTCATCCAGACAAGGTTTTGGAGGAACACAGGGAGGACGCAGAGAACGCCACGAAAATTGTTGCTGAGGCGGCGGCTTACTTTGGATGCTAATTCTATTGCACGGGACTATTTTTTCTGAAAGAATTGAGAAGTCAGTCATTGTCGTAATATTTTGATATGATGTCAACGCACACAGGTTCAACTCTTTCGAAGTTTGAAATGTCTACTGGGTCAATAATGGAACAGTAAACGCGCAACAGTACAGTCCGAACACTGTTGCAATCTCTTGTCCTCGTCGTTGTCGAAGACATAACGAAATGTCACGAACGGTGCTATGTTATACACTTGGTCAAACCGCCCTCAGTTTCCAGATCCCTGGTGGTCTGCTCGGTTCTCAGACGGTGTTCGATTCCGAAGCATCGATCAACGTGGCAGGATCGTGCTCACGCGGTCGTCGCTTGTTTCTGCCACGTCTGCTGGTACTTGTAAACAGTGTCTGCACTTATGTCAATCTTTTTTCGAGCGCGTTGTTTTTGCGTGTTTTCATTCGGTTTCTTTTTGGATAGTGTCGTTCACCATACAGAGACTCAGGCTCGTAATAATTTGAAGTCATATTCGCATAATCAATTATGGCTTTCCCACGTTTGTAAAACATAATACATTTCAAGTTTTCGTGCTATCATGCCTTCTCGAAGTGACATTCCAAACGACGACGATGTCGTCATGTTCGATGCGGAAGAAGGGGCCGAAAACAATTTCAGCAATGGTGAGTTTGCCTCGAATGGTTCTGACCTCAAGCGACGTAAAGTGGAAGCCGGAGGATCCATCGTAGCAACACCGGGAGCCTCTGGCCCCGAAGTAGTTAAAGATGATGGCAGTGTTGTAAATCGTATTAAATCCGCCTGGAAGCATCTGGAAGGCTTGGTCTTGGCTGCTGTGCCAAAGACAGATAGTGCGTCCGTGTCATGTATAACCGCGATGGACAATGCTATGAAAGACCTTCTCGAGATGCTTGAGGACGAAGAAGACGAAGAAGAGCTGGCCAAAACTATTGCAGATGAAGTCCTGCCGACCTTTCGCAATTTCATTGCAGCGTTCGTATGCGGATTCCGTCCAGAAATAGTTGAATTTGGAAAGCTCTTTGAGAGCAGTGACGAGACGGCGACGCCGAAAAGTCTCGCGGTCCTTTTCCACGAGATTGCGCCGCTTGGTTCGTTCCGCAGTAGGCTTGAGGCGATCAAGGGTCAAAAGGCTTCGCGAAAGTCAGAAAGACAGATGAGGGAGCTACAAGACGATTTTAAGGCATTCGCCAGGCGCGATCCGATGGAGGCGGCCGCAGTGAACGCGGAACTGAACCTGATTGATGCGAATTGCGGAGGCGTCGAGCATTCGATACTGGACACCTATGCGAGATACTTCTCGGACCTCTCCCGATCGGAGGTAGATTTTGGCAACAAGATGCGCCGACAAGTGGATCTGCTTCGCAAAATTGTAGAGCTACAGCAGACACTCTTCGCATCTCACGCCCTTCGAAGTGGCGACGCTAGTGATATCCCAGCCGCACAGAAGCGCGTGAATGAAAAGCTCGCCGAACTTGCTATTGCCGATAGAACTTTGGCGAAGGTCTGGCATGGTTCCAATAAAGATTTCTGTGGGGCGTGGCTGGCTCCGTTGCCAGACGACTTGCACGACCTCGGCGCGCGAAGAAAGAGGCAAGACGATTTAGTATCGACGTACTTCCGGATGTCGCGAATTACTCTGGCGGATTACAATAAGGTGTCCTTCCGCTTCGACGCGGAGCAGATCAGGAACCAAATCAGGCGCTGGCTGGCGAAGGCTACCTCCGAAGATGCGTTCAAGTTGTACGTCTTTCCAGTGATTTTGAACATATTGAAGCGTGGCGAGCCTTGGGACGACTTAGTGGAGATTGGGCGCCGGGAGATCCAGGAGTATGGCGGGCTAGACTTCAAGACAGACCTCCTATCAGCGTGGTCTGCTAAGTCTCTGTTCTCGCTTGTTCTTTCGCGATGCGAGTCCGTAGTGCGGTTCCATATGCTCGCCGAATTTCGAACAGGTCTGCCTCTTCTACATCCTCATTTGAGGACGTCGGAAAATGCAAAGCCGGAGGACCCTCTCTGCACAGCTAATTTCGATATCGTGCACCATCTGCACGAGAGAGGGGAAGCAAGTGTCCTCTCATTTGGCGTGGGGTCTACGCATCGTGCTCTCGGCAAAACTCAAATTCTCAACGAGATGTTCAAATGCGGTTTCGATGAGGCGCCGGCCTCATTTCTGACGCACGGGACGTGCGATGTAGATCTGGGCCTTTCTTTTGAACCGAGAAGAGATCTCGTGATTGGCGATTATCAGGGAGAAATCCTTCTCGGAAAGAGCAAAGAGCAAGACGCCTTGAATCTGTTCCTCTTGGAGTTGTTTCCGTATTGGATTATTCATGCGCATGCCCGTGATCTGTCTTCAGTGGGCGACCTGGTCTCGTTTTTACGATCCGCCGAGGGAAAGTTACGACCGAAGGGCATCATTCTTCTGGTGCGCGATCTGGATCTGTCTGCGGGAATCGAAGGCGGTGGCACCCGCGATACGAAATTCGTTGCCGATCTGGAGCAGAAGTTGGGCAATGATTGTATGGCAAACGCTGAACTGTCGTGCCACGTGCGGGACTTGCGCGCGCAATTTGCAACCAATGGCGCTCAGATCCATTGCGCAGGACTGTGCGACTTGTCCCAAATGGATTCCCGCGAACGCAGTGAGGTGTACCGATTTCAGGTGCGCAAGTTCATTGCTGGTTTTCTTTCCGAAGGTTCTAAGATTCGTCCATCGGAACCGTTTGGAGCCAGATGTGGGCGACCCTTCTTACAGGGAGCGAGGCGACTGGCAGCGATTCTCTCTGGCGCGAACGGCCATGAAAATGCGTGCGAAACAGAGCACACTCTACGCGGGATTGAAGAGTTGGTGGCAAATCTCTTTACCCACGTTACGAGGCTGAAAGACGATTTCTCCGACCCTAAGGGATTCGCGACGAGGAGCGACTTGGTTAAAATCAGAGCGGCTCAGCAAATCCTAGAAGACCCGACTATGCCTGCCGCAAGAGTCAAAAGCGCGAAGATGGAGAAAGAACAACTCGAGGCGAAGCTTCAAAAAGTTCGGCCTACGGAGCTAGTTTCAGCCTTCCTCCAGATTCTCGACTCGCCAGATAAGATCCTAATACTCGCGCTTCTTTGCACCAAGCTGAAACACTTTTCTGGAGAAAATGTAAAGCAGCAGATAACGCAGCGCAAGGAGATCGAAGACGAAATGGCTCGCCTTATGGGATCTTCTATCGCGAAAGAAGCCCAAGAATCGAAGCAAGAGCAGAGGCAAGACCTTGCCGCGAAAGTTCAAGACCTATCGGATCAGATCGGACGTAAGAAGATCTCCCTCGAACTGTTTTGGCGAGAGCTAATGGCGTTCATCGAGTGGGGTTCTTTTGCAGGCGCGCAGGCTTCTGGCGCCGGTTTTACTTCGGTGGAGCCCGCTCGCGAGTTGTGTGACTTCCTTTCGGTTGCTGAACCTTTTGAACTCATCGACGGTGATAACTTACGAATTCCGGTTCAAAGTCTGAAGGCTGCTTTCCAGCTCTTGAGCTCGGCAAAAAAATCCGGGACGCGCGTTCTTGTCGTCAGTATTCTCGGGCCACAATCGTCCGGAAAATCAACCTTGCTGAATTATCTGTTTGGATGCAAATTTTCGACAAGCAAGGGGCGATGCACAAAGGGAGTCTACGGCACTTTGCAGCGTATCGACGACGAAAGGGCGTCACGAGAATATGACTACCTTCTCGTCTTAGATACGGAAGGCCTCCAGTCACCCGACAAGGAGGATCGGGAATTCGACAGAAAGATAAGTCTATTGGTTCTCGCAATGAGTCACGTCGTGCTAATTAACGTCGCGAAGGATATTAACACGCATATGAAGGATCTGTTGGAGATATGTTTGCTTTCCATATCTGGTTTGGAGAAAGCGCGAATGGCAATGCCGGAGCTTTTTATGGTATTCAACCAAAATGCGGGCGATATCTCAGATAAGAGCGTCTTCATGGACCAAGTAAAACGGGTCAGCGACGTCGTCCTCCAGGCAAACCCCGACGCAAGTGAGGCAGCACAAGCGATGCGGCTGTCCAGTCAGCGTATCAAGGTTTTGCCTTTAGCAACTAACACAGAAACCTTTGAGCAGGATTGCGCTTCGGGTCAGAGCGAAGACTGGATCCGGGAAACTCCGGCAAAGAAATTTGCCAGAGAGGTGGCGACATTTGCTGACGATATTCTGGACTCTGTCTGTGGAGATGGCAAGAAGAATGAAGCGAATAGGGAGAAAGATGCTTCGAACTGGCTTAACATGGCGAATGAGGTGTGGCGCACCATACAGCAATATCCAGACCTGTATCGCTTCGGCAGCGTACGAACTATGCAGCAGAATCGCGAGTTATCGGAGTACCTTCGCAAGCTGGAGCGGGATCACCTCAACTCAGAATCAACTGAGGAGAAGCATAGAGAGATCGTTGATAGCGTTTTTTACGGAACGCTTCGGGAAGAGCGGATCCTCGATCCGCATCACGTTCGAACTGTGGAGGACGCGTTGTCTGCGAAGTTGTCTGACTTCTTCGAGATCGTAGCGAATGAGATCGAAAGCCATCTGAACAAGTTTGCTTCCACGCGCAGGTACGACCCAGACCTCTTGCAAAGCCACGGCAGGAGCATGCGGGCGCATGTGGAGTCGGTCTCTATAATCATTCTGGCCGAAGCTAAGGTCAGAGTGCAAGAAAAGCAGCACGAGGTGGCCCGCCGAAGAGGAATCGCTGAAATCGACCACCTCGTGACTGAACTCAGCGCCGATGAGGATCTTTCTTCTCTCGGCCAAGAAGACCCTCGGCGCGAAGAGTATGTAAGCGAAAAGTTTGAAGAAACGTGGAGGAAATTAATCGATGATCGGCGAAGGCGAGTGAACGAAGGAGAGATTCGGGCACGTACGTGGGATGATGTTTCGCGAGCTTATCGAAAAATGGAACGTGTGAAGCTTCCTCCCTACATAGGCAAAGAAAAGCACTCCGAGCATGAGCTGAAGCAGGATCTGTCCGCGGCCAGCTCTTTAATCTCCACTGCCGCTGCCATCGCGTCGAAACTGAAGACAGAAACCTTTCAGGCGGATTTCGTTCGCGCGACAGTGCCACGCCTTCAGCGTTATGCGGTGGGCGTGTCATCCATGAAGGAGATGCAAGACTTCCATCGAGAGTGCTCCTGCGACGATGCTGGCTTCGTATGTCTCTCTCCGTTCACTTTTTGCGACGTTTTCGTTGAAATTTCGGTCGTCGAGCTCGACAGCGGTCGACACATTCATTGGGATGCGATAAAAGAGAGAATCCTCGAAATTTCAAAAGAAGCCCAAGCGCCGACCCGCAAAGAGAAGTTCAACCGATTCGCAGAGTCATGTCGCAACGTTGGTATCGCTTTCTCTTGCAAGTTCATCGACAATATAAACGACGCGCTAGGTGATCGTCTTTGGCAGAGGCTCACGTCTTCAGATGCCAGCACCCCCACTGTGAAGGAGTTGAACAACTATGACTGCTTTTGGAAGGGAGCCGGCATGACTTCGCCTCTGGAAAGTTCGAATGGTACTGCTATCGATGTAGATGTCGACAGTGTGAGAAATTCGCCGTGGATTCGAAATTCAAAGGACGCAACTCGCACGACGCGGAACAAAGTGTTTTGTTGCGAGCTGCAGAAGTGGGCCGAGGATTCAGGAGCAGACATGCAGAATGCCCTTTACAAACTGGAGCCGCATCCCACCAAAGAAAGTCTGGTCGCTAATTTTTGGAGTTGCATTCAGGAGAGTAAGGCTGTGGACTATTCCGCGATGCCAAGTCTGCAGAATTTCGTGAAAGTCGAATTTCCGTGGGAGACAGCTTTGGAACAGCTCGAAAAAATCCTCGAGGCTGTCTTGCCTGAGGATGCGTTGTCGGCTAATAGCATTCAGCTTGTGCAGGGTAGTCTTTTGGAATTTGTTAAGAAGAACATCGACGCCAATCTGGAACTGTTTGGCGCAAGGCTCGACATGGATGGCGCGAGCCTTTTCCACAGTTTCGCAATCCTGCACCTATGGCGGCGAGCAAGCGAGCGAGCTATCAATCGGCAACAGAAAAAGACTCGCGAATTTGAGAGCGAAAAGGACAAGTGGGCCAACTACGTTCGTAACATTGTCTTCGCTGACCCCAGAGGCAAGAGTCGGAGCTCGGCCGAAAGGTTTGAGCAGGAGTACTTGAGAGAGTCGCAGAACGATTGTCGCCGGATTTTGCCAGCTCTTGCGCGCACCAAATTACAGAGTGTGGAGCCTCGGTTTGAATCATCCAGAATTCAAGAAGAATTGGACGCAGC
>JACKZZ010009764.1_pt1 | contig 15693 bp, 10 predicted proteins | sample 8027871 | NCBI WGS metagenome assembly JACKZZ01 (sample SAMN15724774, study PRJNA655200) | protist metagenome | isolation source: fluorescence activated cell sorting (FACS) single amplified genomes of... | place: USA: West Boothbay Harbor, Gulf of Maine | collected 2000-07-19
TCCGAGGAAAGATGGCTGACAGAGTAAGAGCAGCAGAGCAAAGCAGCCTTCTCAAAAATTTCTTACCGAAAAATTAATTTTAAAAAAATCGGGAGTTTGCCACGTGGGTCTAAATCGGAGTGAGGTACGATGAAAATTTACCTTACCAACGACCATGGGCTCTTTCCTGCCATCCTTGGAAGGGGCTAGAAATAGAGTTTCTTCATTATTTGGTACTGATGTCACTACACGGAGAGCGGCTCCTAAATGGAAGCGAGCCGCAGAAGAGACGACAGGAAGCTCGGGAAGTGGACACGTGGAAAAAAAGGCTTTGCATTCAAAGTTTCGTGGCCTCAATAGAGCCTGGAAAGAGTTATTTGACCATGAGTCCGAAAAGAATTTTTGATGAGGTATCCAGACCCGACATTCCCGTAAAGCAGAAATTTTGAGATTGCTGGAAAGTGGAGCCGGGCAGTCCATCGACTGGCATTTCTGTTGATGGACGCATACCCTAACTGTACAGACGAAGATTTTTTTAGACGGCCTGACCGAGAGATATTCTATGACCGTCCTGAAAATAATACGTTCGAGAGTCTGTTTGTGCGCCACTTTGAAGACTGCGACATGAGTTCTACGATGCTGGATAGGCTGAAGCACCATGTAGACAAACAAATGTGGAAGATGTTCCAGATAGACAAAATCGACATATATTCCAATTGGGAAAATCAGAAACCCACCTTCTTGAAATTAAAATTTTAAAAATGAGAACTTTCATTGGAGAATTCGAGTATCCCCAAAGAAGCCCACTACCCGCTGCCCCAGTTTTAAAGTTTGAAACCAGAGCAGAGACACTTGAGAGAATGGTGGACAACTTAGATCTCTTCTTGAACATGCTTAACTACGGATGGTATCTCCAGAAATATGGTGACTATATCTTAGTAGAGTTTTGTTCCAAGACTCGCTCTTCGACCAACTGTATGGTCTGCACCATGGTTGAGCGCATTCTTGAACTTATGGGAGACTTCAGCTTTTGCAAAAAAGAAGAGAGGACGATGCGGCACGGGCATGACTGGGACTGGGACAGGCGTTCTTGTGGTGATTCCTTCAGAACCGGGTTAAATATTCAGCTCCAAAAAGAGTTAAAACACAATATAATGACTCTTTTGAGAGAGTGTGTTGAATTTTGTTTTGAGCGTGTTGACACGCTCAAGAAGTTGCTGGCAACAAAGCCTAATTTAGAAACAAACAAAGAGAGGGGGTCAAAAATGTTAAAAATGTCTCATAAACCTCTAAAACGTAAGGGCAGCACACCTCTTGAGATGGCACTTGAGGACGGCAACTTTGAAATTGCGAAACTTTTGATCATTCATGGTGCCAAGGTGAAAGAATCAGCGTTCCATCACTACCCGTTAAAATACAAAACATGGCATCTATCTCAGCGCCTTGTTGGTCCTGTACAATGCACTGGCTACCCCCATGATGAGGGCAAACAATATTCCAACCGAGATGTGTCGCTTTGCTTGGAGATGACTAGGTTATTGATAGAAAAAAAAGCCAATATTAATTTTTGTGAACGTGGCATAGTCGAAGAGGCCGACAATGAGAGGCATCTGACACCACTCGAGTTACAACTTATGTATGGTGAACTGTACGTCGTTAAATGTCTGGTTGAGAATAATGCTGATATAAACCGGGTGAGTTGTGGCGAAAAAGAACCTGTTAGAATAACATGGGAGAGAGACCCCACTTGTTTGAAAGTAACAGACGACGACAATTTTATTAGAGTAGAGTTAAGACACGAAGCCTGGACACCTTTTCACATCGCATGTGGCGTCCAAAGAAGTGACTGTATTGAGTATCTAATTGAAAATAAAGCTGACTTTTATTCTCTCGGAGGGAGAATGGGAGAGAATACGCCTCTGTCGGTTGCACTGGGGCTGTACTACCGTGATTGCCACAGGTGCTACCCCGATGTAAGCGAGCAACTGGACATTCAGATGGACAGAGGGCAGAGTTGTTTGGACTTATCCAACGAATTATTTAAGAGCCGTGCAGCTCATGTTGCTTTTCTTTTGTTATCTGTCTGGCCAGGCCAGCCCTTACCCTTAGATCATGGTCGAGAAATGGATTGTTATGATGTATGGAATTACAGTGAGCTGCTATCATTTGCAGAAGTCCATGACGAGGAGAGACGTGATCATTATTTATATCCACTATATTCACCAGAATACTCGACTACGACCATGGAAGAAGAAAGACAATTTAAGCGTGTGCGTGAGGCTGTCGAATGCGCGATGCAGAATAAACGTGCGGCAATGGCGAAAAACTTGGCCAACGTAGGCAACACACACACACGAGTGGAGCATGTCAGCTATTACGAGCCTTGTATTGGAAAGCTTATTGCGGAATATGATTATGCTATCTACTGGGAATATAAACTTGCAACGCTAAGGACAAGCTGTGTTGCTATAGCGCACGCACAGAAATGAGTCTTTCTTGTCCTAGCTTGACCAAGTTACAATAGTCTGATCGAAGGCCTAGGTGCACCCTAGCTTGCCAGCAGAGCGCGCTGGCTGCGTGGGCGAGTTTTACTAAAAAAAAAGAGAGAGCAACAAGGAAGCATTAAAAATAGATGCGTAGATGCGAAGTAGTTCTACGCAAAGTGCACGGCAGCCGTGCGTGCTATGTAGCAGGAGCGCGTGTATGCCATGGCTCGAGTGGTCTGGCGTATCAGGGCCGCCGGCTTGGGGCCTGCTTGTCGCATGCTCTTGCGCCTGCACTGCGCTACAGATCGTATATTAGTCCGCGCTGGCAACGCACACGTCGCTTGCTGGCAGCTCTATTTTTTTAAGGCAAAGCTCTTTACATAGCTACAATAACAAAAAATAAAATAAAATTATAATAGAGCTGACGAGCGCACGTTGCGATTCAGATATGGAAAACGCAGTGAGCGCTCGGGCCTCAATCAGGACCAGGTGTCATCGATGGCCAAGAGAGCCTATCCGAGAATAATGTAATATACGAACTCTACGATGGTATACGCTATGGATTGTCGAATTATCTAGTATCAAAATGGAATGAACTTATTCCAAGTAAAAAAGAAAGATAGTCGAATCATATCTACATGTACACATATTATAAACATAACCTTCTGACCAGACGGGTAATACACATTAATTCCAACCTTACTCAATGAAGTCTGCTTGCACATGCATGAGCATGACGTGTTTCGCACTTGAGCCAGTTAGAATGACGATGACAGACGCTAATGCTAAACGTTAGACACCATGGTAAACCTTTATATTACGTGGCTACATGTAAATTAATGCAACCACATTGTTATGCTTGGCATATTAATGCCATGTTGCCAGCTCGCCGCTTTATAACCCAACCACTATCGCAGGGATGTACCCCCCCCCGGCCCCTTTAGGGGGGGGGGACCAGGTAATCTCATCTTTCCTCGCCAAACACACGTGTAAAGCAAACAACACAGAAAAAGTTGGTTTGCTCGAGGAAAATCGGTGTGCTCGGAGATTTCTTTTCCTCATTGATTAATTTTAAAATAAAATAAAAGAGAGTCGAAAAGTCGAAAAGGAAAAGGAGAGTCAAGTCAAGCAAGCTCAATAGGAAGCACTCGTTAGTTGTTCAATTCATCTTGCGAGTCGCTTCGGCATCGGGGCAGCAACCATGGCTTAGCGCGCGCGTCAGGGCAAAAAGTAGAATACACAGAGCATATCACACATGAAGATGCTGCTACTATTGCTTATTGTCGCCGGAAAAGGTAGTTTGTGTTTTGAAACATCGGTTCTACTCTCTGAAATTCAAAAGAACCCGTTCCCTATGTGTTGTTCAGGCTGTTGGGCATATTACCCACCTCTCAACATGTTCGAGACAGATATATCCCGTGAGCTGGACTTCAACTCATAAATCGTTATGCATTCGTCCGTTGCTTCGTGTAGTTATGCATGCTGAAACGTGCCATGTCTGTTTTTGAGCGCGTCCGTCCGCACACTCACTTCCTTTTCTTCTTTTCAAGTGGGGGAGATCCGCTAGGGAATGTGCCAACCATGTGTTTTGGCAGCAATAAAACCTACATTCTCACGGTGAGGTAATTTCTGAACTCGGTGGTTAAGCAGCCCTCTTGTTTCTATATTTCGTACCTCGTCTCACTATATTCCCCCACTCAGGATTCAGGCAGTATTCGGAGCATCACCGGCAAGCGCCAACCTCTTGTTGTGTTGTTTCTTGGAAATTGGCGAATCTGGGATTGCGCTGCGCCTTCCGGCTTTGCATCGCGGATGGTGTTAAAACATGTTCATTGAGAAGTCAGCCGCTTTGCAGCTCGCGAGCATTCTTCGCTTTTTCCCGAGCCAGACAAATATCTTGTCGGCCCGAGAAGGATCGCTGCGGATCTGACTCGCTGCCGCTGGTCTGCTTTGCTCTACGCTTACCTACGGCATGGGCGGTCGATTGTGTCTACTACATTCTGTTTCGCACATGCGTGCCACATACCACATACTAACATGTTGACAAAGGTGATTGGGTCATAAGTTTCGCTCAGAATGGAGCTGTTGATGGAACGTTCAATGCCGCTGGGGTTTCTTACACTGTAAGTTAACCTATATACCTTGAAATGCTGTTGTGATTTGAAATCCCTAATAAAAAGTTTTCACCATGTCCAGGTTTCAGGGGACCCGTATGGCATCGCATTTTTATATGACTCCCTTTGGATTTCAGACAAAGTACGTACATTCACAATCCTAGAGACAATTGTACTTAATATTGACGAAAAATTATCTGGGTCTATCCGTTTTAGGGCAACAGTAGGATACGAAAACTAACGCCAGATCCAGACGACCCCGACATCTGGCAGGTTACGACAGAGACAGGAAATGGCCCTTTTGGTCTCATAGATGGTCTCTTTCAGTCAGCTTTATTCGGAATACCGAAAAACATGTACACTAGCCAGGTATAATTCCATGCAGCACTGCCACCATCACGTAGAGTCTCACGTACTCTGTTTAACTCTATTTTTTTTAGGACAACTCGTCAATCACATATGGCAATATATATCTTGTGGATCGCCAGGTATCACAATTATGTAATAACCCCACATTAAGTTTCAGATAATTGATAGCATCCTATTTAATAGGCGGAAAAATCAATTCGTATGCTGGATGTCGATGCTGGCGTCGTGCACACTATTGTCGGTGGCAAATTGTCTGGGGCATCAACAAATGTAGAAATAGGTGGAATACGCAACAAACTAAAATTTAATTATTGTGGCTCTTTTATACCATCACTCTTGCATCATTGAATCTTGCTATGCTATTTCAGATGAAAGCACGAATGTGGCGCAATTTACCTCCTTAGAAGCTATCACAGGTAAGTTTGTACCTAGTTAGTTGTACTTACATTTATCAGAGTTTTCAAATTGATTGCATTTAGATCTCGCTGTATTTTCCTCATTTTTTTCCCTTCATATTGTGACGTTGGGGATGTGGGTTGTTATAATCAAGATGCGGGTGACTTGTTGTTCGTCGGCACTTTAAAGACTATACGTCAAATCAACTTGACAAATAGTGAGGTACGGAAGCATTTCACGTTGAATGTATGTAGTGAAACCAGACATGATACCACCCTTTGACTCTTTTTACGATATTAGGTGACAAGTTTGGCTGGGAATCCCAATAACAATAATGAATACGATGGTGCAGGAAGCATGTAATAACATTACTACTTTATGTCTAAAAATATATGCAATTCTAATACAACGGTTTTTGAACGGTTCACAGGGCTGAATTTATAAACATAAGATCGCTTTCCGTCGACTCCTCCGATATTAATAACTTAGTCTTGTACGTCGGCACTCAAGTAACAACGATTTTGTGTTGGTATTGTGGTTGAAAGCACTCGCTAAATTGTATTAAACTTTCTCCCTTTTCATACAATTTTTGTGCATTCACACAGGAAGGCTCAATACGAGCGTTAGACCTGACATATAAAGTGTCGTCTTTGGCTGTTGCATCTACAGTTGCAAAAACTCAGGCTGTAGGTGTGCAGATAGATGGGTATAGATTCTTTTTCAATGGATGGTTGTTAAACATCAAGTTTACACTTTCAAAATCAGTGAACACCATTGCTACATATGTTTGACTGAACTTTATACACATCCAAACTAAATGTGTATCTTGGCAGGTCTGGCACGATTGCTAGCTTTGGTGAGGTTAAGGATCTCATTTATTTTTCCCAATATTCATATCCGTTCATTCGATTTGGAGGCAACGGTGCAGTGCTTCGCAAATTGAAGCTGAGAGACACACGCAACCCAACTTTAGCCACCATGGTGAGTTTGGCAAATTTGGCAAATTTGTGTACTTGCAGAATTCAATGACATATTATGTTTCCAATGATTCACACCTTACTAACCCTAATTATTGGCAATGGTTCTATCATAGGTACCAACACAATCCCCAACGAGCCTTGCGCCTACAACAGTGTCTCCAACACAATCCCCAATGAGCCTTGCGCCTACAACAGTGTCTCCAACACAATCCCCAACAAGCCTTGCGCCTATAACAGTGTCTCCGACACGTTCACAATCCCCAACGAGCCTTGTGCCTATAACAGTGTCTCCATCACAAAGAAGCGCGTCTCCATCTATTTTACCCACCACAGCGAATCCAGCAACATCCGGCCCGACATTCACGTCAACGCCAACGCTAGGACCAACAACCAACGGCCCAACACATATTCCATTCATCGAAAATCCATCGGTTCAAAGAGCAGCATTTAGCAGCGATTTTTCCTCGATATTAGTGTATTTTTCGCAACCCACCAACGCTCCACATAGACCAACCTGCGCAAATATTCTTAAACCTTCTTCCTTGGTGAATAACACTTTTGGAACTGCGGTTAAGTGTGCTTGGACGCAACCCGACAAGCTACAAATTGTGCTGGGAATGGGGTTTACTGCACATCCAGGTCTCAAACTACACACAATGATGTTAACGAACGCTGATAGTGACATAAAGAACAGATACGGAATGGATGGCATTGAAATCCTCATGACAATTCAGCTCACAATGTCGGGACCCCCTGTGCCTCCATCCTCTGTTATAACAGGCCCATCCTTGGTTGGCCTATGCAACAGGTTTTTCCTCGATTCAAGCCAATCCTTAGGAAACTACGGGCGTCCATTCGTATCGATCCGATGGAACTACAATACCACGGCCAATTCTCAGTTTGTGGCTGTCAAATCACGCGCGTTAAATGCCAACAATTCCCTTCAGCTGTCGTTGGACGCGCAAGAACTTTCACTAGGACAGCACACATTTAATGTCACAGTCACTAACTGGCTCGGAAACTCAAGCATGACTACATGGACGATACGTAAAGTAGGATTTGCAGTCCCTATTGTCGCACTTCCTGTGCCTCAAGTGTTCTCAATGCGCAGGGCTTCCCCCCTCAACATACGTAGCTCAGTCGTCCCGCCACCAAGCTGCAATTCTACCACACCGTCGCCGTTTGGGACATTTATTGCCAATGGTGTGTGGTCGCAAGTGTTCAGTGGTTCAAGTTATTTAGGCTTACAAGGGCAGCTTTACGCAGCCAACCTTACACATCGCCAAGTGTCGATTTCAACGACAGACTCCCTCCACTTATTTATCGCAAAAAACTCATTAAAAATGGGGAGAGCTTACGGGTTTAACCTACGGGCGTCCACCACTGATTTACTTGGCACACTTCTAGGCGAAATTAACGTTACTTTTGTCGTTAATGTTGAGGAGCAGCCGGTTGTCGTTTCGGTCAGTGGTGGGTCGATACGAGATATATCTGTGGTAGAAGTTGATCCCAGCGTAAGCGCTGAAAACAGTCCGAAGGTGAAGTTCAAACCACTAGCGTTTGATCCGGCAAACGCCAGTGCTCTTGCACCATTTGCATGGGAATGGCATTCATTTCTACCGAATACGACAAATATCACCCTGCCATCGTCGTCGTCTCATTCTACAGATTCCTTTGCAATATCAACTAATGGCACTCTGACTCTTGCCTCAAAGTATCTCTTGTCGCTTAATGTATCCTCTTTTGACATTGCGGTGAGAGCCACTGGCCAACCATCACTTTCTAGCACGGCGAGATCCACCACATCGAGCCGACAGCATGTCATCCTCCGAACATTTTCTACACCAGATATATCTATTGCGGTTCGTCAGAGTACTGTCGCTAACACTATCGAATATCTTCTGAATCCTGGCGATCGTGTCGTGATGACGTCGAGTGTTGAAAATTACGACTCTAGCTCACTAGAATTTAGTTGGTCATCGTCACCGTGTGTGGAATATGTGGGAAATTTATTTCCACATAATCCACACACTCACCCAACTTCAACCTAGACAACCGAGCTAATGTGTTATCCTCGACGAGGGGGGCAAATCTCGTCATAGCACCACATTCTTTCGTTGCTAGCGCCACTTACTCGTTTACACTCACAGCAACGACAGCTACGGGGCTGTCATCACAGGCGGTGATCTCTTTCACGACAAACGCTCCGCCGAGTCTTGGTTCCTGTTTTTCAGTGCCAACTACCGGAATAGCACTTCAAACAGTCTTCGTGTTGAGGTTTGCAGATTAGACAGATGCCCAAATACCGTTATCTTACGAGTTTAGAGCTGCCTTCTCCTCACCAGCATCATTTTTAGCCACCTCAACCCTTCTCTCTGCGAAACAACCTCTCTCACACTTCAGCACCGTGCTTGCTCAAAACTCAATTACTCTAGGTGTTGGAGGTGTCACCAATGATACTGTACCACTCTACGCAATGATAAGTGACGATCTTGGGGCCGAAGCGACCTATTTGTTTTCTGTAAACGTCACAGCCGCTCCCAAAAGTGTCGATACAAACTTATTGGTGGCCCAAGTGAATCAAAATATCGCAAACGGTGATAAACAGTCTGTGCCTATTCTCACCGCTGGGTGTGTTAGTCTCCTCAACCGCGAGAATAACGTGGCCAATATTAGCACGAAACAGCAGACAAGAGCTTCTCTTCTCTCGTCGATTCATAACATCATCGAGAGCAATACGACAGCTTTGACATCATCTGAAGTGGTGGAAATCCCGGCAGTAATGCTCAGCGCAGTGACAGACCTTGGCTCGAGTGGCGATCCAGAAGAACTGGATGCAAACACTCATGATCTTGCTGTAACTCTAACTGCAAGAATAACAAAAAACGCGCTCAACACTTTTAAACCTGAAGTAGTATTCGCATCGCTCACAGCGGAGACAAACGTTTTGGCATCGTCTGAATCGAGTGTTATTGCCGATTGCCACTGATACCGAAAGAGCAGCTCTGGCGACCAAAATGGAATCCGTATTTGCAGATGTCGCATCGGGTCAGCTGATTGGGGCAGTATTAGGAGAAGATGCGATTGAAACCACAACGGAGCGAGTTGATATCTTATCTCAACTTCAGACTTTAGATTCCATTAGAGGGGCTTACCTCTCTACATCTACAGGAGCCTGAGTCAATTTTTCTTCCACGTTGGTGCTTGGATCAGGAAACGATGACATTTACGAAGCACTTATCACGGTAATTAAACAAAGTAGTATGTTTCCCGTCGGTGGAAGTGCAGTTTCAAACAACAGTGCTTTAAACCTCGCCAATAATAGTGCTACTAACACTACCTTCGCCACCGATGTCACATACACTTCCAGCCTAGTAGCCGTCGAGATTCGTCAGTCGGGAGCCCAAGTTAATGTTCCAAGTACAGTCACACCCTATACCTTGATAATCCCGTTAGTGCCAGGAATGGCCGCTCCAGAGAATGCTACATGCCGGTTCTGGGACCATTCTACAGACACGTGGTCAACAGCCGGTATGCGGCTTGTTGGTGTGTTGAGGGACGGTCAAAATAACAGCAACGGAAGCGTTGTTTGTGAGACGAACCATCTCACCCCGTTCAATGCCAAGTAAAGTATTAATATAAATTCACTCTCAGTCAGTGACATACTAAACACGGATGCATATCCGTACAACAATCCTGTGATGGTATTTGCATCAACTGTGATTATTGTGTATCTAATATTTCTGTATCTGTCCTACCGTTACGACACCAAAATAAAAATGGAACGAGAGGCAGCCCGATCCGAAAAGTTTTGGCGTAAGTATAACTACATGCGTGAAATTCGGCGAAATGGTGATCGATCTTGGACTTCTGTGGACAAACACTTTCGCTGGAACATGCGACGGATGCACCCATGGCTCTTTCTCTTCCGCGATCAAGGCGATTTTTTAACCTCTATGAAACGGGTCTCAATCTCATTTGCACTTATATTTACTGCGATGGTCGTCTCTGCACTTCTCTACAATCAGCAACAAAGACTACCTTATGTTGATTCAAACATCTCTATCGCATTGCTGTCTTGCATTCTAACTATCCCAATTCTGACCGTCCTCGCTGCTTTGTTCAGCAGACCTGTGCCACCTGTATTCTTTGTAATGCTTGATGGCGACTATACGAACACAGTATGCAATGTTTGCATTCTTTGCAGTGTGTTTGTTATTTCGGGAGAGCTTGAAGATAATGACTGCTGTGGTGGTGCGGGTGGAGTCGAGGCAGAGCATGAGTCGGATGATTTTGTCATGGGAGGTGAAGAGGTTCCTCCAGACGGTGATGCAAATGAAGAGGAAGATGATCGTGATCAACAAGATTTCAACGACATCAAGACACTTGAAACAAATGATAAGGTTGAGATAGCTGTGGGACCGACGTTTGCGAGGCTCCATCAGAGCGAGGTAGGAGACGAGTCTAAGGGAAACAGGCAATCTAGCACTGTAAAATCTGCAAGAGAATCTGAAATTTCGGCACTTGAGGCGAATAGCACAGGTCTCGTTTCCAATCGAGAAGTTGAATTGGATTCAATGAGACTGTCATGGAAAAAAGATTTATCAGACTCTCAGCGTGACGGACAGATAGAGGAGATATACGGGGAAGAGATTTGGGGAACGGAAGAAAAAGAGCTGGATAGAAAAGCAGCTGAAGCTAAGAAAAAAGTCAGCGTTACGCGTGGCAAGGCTAAAAATCAGCGAAAAGATGCTGGAGGTAAGGGTGGCATTAGCAGCGTGTTTCGAAGCAGCCATCGAGGTGTAAGAGGACGGCAAGATGCTCGTACGAAGAGTTCAACTTCAAATAAATTAATCACTGCGCGTCAAATGGATATAGCTACAATCAACAACTCGTGGAAAGAAGAAGAAAGACTAGATGCAGGTACGTTTAATACTGGAGGGAAAAGGCACATGGCGACGGTTTCATCAATATTTAGAAGATCTTCTCGTCCGAATGCGAAAAAACAGAATAAGGTTACGTTCGCATCTGCGTCAATGGTGACTCATAGTAATACGAGACGGAGCCAGAATAGCTGGCAAGGTGAGGAATTCAAAATGCTGCAACTCGTAAGCAAAGTTGATACGCACAAGTGGCACACGCGGGATGGTATTGGTGCAGGATTGGTGATCCTCGTGCTTCTCGGTTGTTTCTTTGTCTTAGTACCACTATCCTATGCGATGCGCCACGAATACAGTGGGTGGGTAGAGGCTACTCTTCTCTCGCTGGCACAGGACATTTTCTTGCGAGCTCTTCAGATATTTCTTCTTGAACTCGTTCTTTTTGCGCCTGCGACCGTGCTTGTGTGCTCTTGTTGCTGCATCTGCTTGGCTAGCAAAGCTGACGGTGGGTCGAAAAAAGGCGGCTCAACACTCCAAAAGAGTGCCTCGATCATGGAAATGCAAAGTGTTTCCATTGGCCGGACAATTCCAGACGAGAACGAGGGAGGGTTGAGTGTGATGTTTAAGGCAGGCAATATCGGGTTTTATTTTCGCAACTTAATGGTGAGCTCTGTGGACAGAATGTCGCAGGCTGATAAATTGGGGGTTCAGCCTGGAATGTATATTGTAACCGTAAATGAAGTGCACGTTCTAAAGCAACGTCATGCTGCAAAGTTGCTCCATAGGGCGCATAGGCTTTGTGTCGAGTTCCCGATATCATTTGCGATCAGTACGGAAGAAGTTCTCCAGCGTTTTGAACTTCAGATGTTGTCTCAACGCACATCAGAAGGAAACTGGAATTCATCTGCAAAACAACCGACCGAGATATCAGTGAGAGGCGGCAGCCAAAGGAGCAATCATTTAGTAAAAGTCGGCAAAGTAGGTGTTGAGGATGGTGGTGGTGTTTCAGATGTGATTGACACGATAAGAAGCGATAGTGAATCTGAGAGCGAAAGCAAATGCGATCCTGTATCCTCGAATGTAGGAATTTCCAGTGTCAGTGCGGGAGAAATGAAGACCTTGAGACCAATATCACCTTCAAATAGTGGTGAAAATTGTGTATCAGGGAGCGATTTGATCAATGAGAATTCACAGTCAATCACACCACCCACTGCAAACCACACCTTTCAAAAACGATCGCCCCCACCTGCTCCAACGGGTGGTGGACGGCCCGGGACTGCACAGCACGGCATGCGCACTTTAGTTTGAGCTATGCACACATAATATAGGATTGCTCATTCTCAGCATACAGGGATAAGGCAACAGTTGTTTATTCAGCAAAGCCGCAGCTAGCTGTGTGTGCAAGCATGCGCCACTCGCACCCAGCTGCAGCCGTTATTGCAACACGCCCACATCAGCACGTTGCAGTGCGGGCCGTAGGCGCCCCGCATGCTAGGCGCTCGAGCACCGCATCAACCGCATTAGAATAAAACCACAGGCGTATGCCAGCAGGCCGTGTGCAGCGTACAGCGCCCGGCAGCGCGCGTAGCTACACAGCCATGTGCAGATTTGCTACTAAAAAGACGGGAAACACGCGCGTGCGCCGCATAGCGATTGTAGCATACAGCGAAAGCGCGTGCCGCATGGAAATAGCATGCGGCAGGCTCTGTAAATGTAAACAGGCTCACTAAACTGACAAGATTTATTCTATATTTATCTTCGAATGAAGTTTTTTTCTCCAGCAGCAACGGTGCGAACAATATGTCATGTAACATGCATAGCGATAGCATATTACCTAGCAGTGTGGAACTTTTTAGTGGCATCATTCACTTGCAAATAAATGCCGCGCGCTGCCCGTAGCGCATGTTTGTCAGACGTGTCATTATTACAGCTCGTGGGCCTTGTCAGCAATTCGTTGCATGATTTTCTGAATCGTCCTTAGAGTCTCAACCATCCCAAACCCGCCCGTGTAACTGCCTATTTCTCCACCAGTATGCACACCAACCCCACGGCCCTGGCCAACCTGCGAGCAGAGAGGCATAACAAACCCGAGAACAGCGTTGATTGCATCTTCACAAGCCTTGATAATGGCAGCGGGATCATCTCCAGCTAGAATGGCCTTGGCGACGGCCATTGGTAGCCCGGCACAAAGATTTTTTATTTTGTCTGTGCAGGTAGCAGCATCTTTGCAGCAAATGGCTCCACCTGAGGTGTCGAAAATGAATGAGCAAGCTTCAAATGCCGTAAAGAAAACAAAACCACGTGCCACAAGTAAAATATTAAAATACAAGCGGTGAGCTCGATCTCTGCATCGAAATTTTTCTCATGAAATTTGTACCATCAGTTGAGTCCTTCCCATAGCAGCTTATCCAGCACACGGGTCCTACACCGTAATAGCCCGCCTTACACTTTGGGTAGCAAAGGGCGGCATCCTCGTCCTCGTCATCGGCACACTGAAGGGGGATACCGGCACCGCGGCCGTAGGAATCCTTCGCGTACGTAATGATAGACCCATCCTTGCGACAAAGAGCACCCTCATCAATGTATCCATCCCGACAGTGCTGCCAACAAACAGGACCAACTCCATAATACGTTGGAGACGCATTCTTGCACTGAGGGTAGCAGAGTGCACCACTTTTTTCGAGACCATCTTTGCAGGCATGGATTGGCTTCCCCACACCTCTCCCATACGAATCCTTCCAGCACACGTCGGTCGAATTACTGTCGGAAAGTTGAAAACCAATTGATACGGGCACGATTAAACTCATCATCACTGCATACAACATGATTGGTTGGTGTATGTCGATTATTGGAAAGAAAAGATCTGATCACGTGTGGTACCCCCCCCACCAAGCCTAACATAAACAAAGCTCATATTTTTCCCGCCATAGTAAAGTGGCTTCAGAACGAGATGGGGAGAGGAAAGGAGGCTGGTGTGGAGGAAAACACTGTGGAGGATTGTCTTGGGTGTGTATTGTTTCATATATTTAATTGAGATGATCTTTAATACATTTTTGTAGGAGTATGCAACTTTACATTATTGTGTGCTTGGTAAATGCGTATATCCATGCCAAAAGCCAAACTCGAGACTTGCCAAAGGAACTCTACAGCAAATTCGTGCTAAACAACTTAACCCTGGATGGTTTTATTTTGCCTGCCTTCAGGTGTCGAATATCAGGCACAGTAACACTTGGAGCAATGTCCGGCTGGCTCTACTACCAGCGTTTAGACATCCCAAACATTCCGAAAAACCGCACGCACCGGCGGGTTCTTGGTGTCGTAAGCGGGATATTACTTGTCGGTTCAGCCGCCAGGGCTAGTGGCTGGACTTGGCGGGGAAGAAACCGAGGCTGGGGATACTATTAAAACAGTGTCTGGATGGCAGGATGCGTTGTGCAGATGTGAGTGAAGGGCAGTTGAGTCCATCTGCACGACAGCTAGTACGTATGCAGCGAACAGATCGAAAGCAGCACGTGACCGCAATAACACAGGTCCCACACTCTACGATGTTGGTATATTACCGCGAGCGATGCACCTAGTCGAGTGTGTGGACGCTATAATATGACTCGTGTGCGCATCGATCGATCTTGCTAGCTATGTACTAGCGATCGAATGAGCGTGGGCTATGCGCGTGGATCAGGATTCTACGAAGGTATACTACAAAATATGCATGTATAGGAACCAATACGATGTGCTGGCCGCCAATACACATGAGCACATGTATCTCGGTATATCTCGCGCTGTAAAGTAGCCGCCCGCCGTCCGTGTTGACGTCGCTTCTTCTTGTTCGCCTGTTGCGATAGCATGATGTACGTACAACGCATCTGCCTCATATATAAGCAAAAAATATAGCAGTGTGATTTTACTATATAACATATGCGCGTGCGCACGTAAATATTATTACAGATGATCTCACGTATGTACCGGTATATTATTATAATGTATTCCATGCAGCTCAATTGTGTACGCACCAGCTACCTAGCTCGATCGGCTACTCCTTCACTGCTGCAGCTGATTCATCGGATTTTCAGGTGATTTCTTCCAAGCATTAAATATCCTTTCTTTGTATTGACTTCTTTTTAACCCTGGAAAATCTATGCGCATGCGGGTCATCTCTCGCTCTTCGTAAGCTCTGTGAAGTGCTTTCTGACGACGCTCAGGGTTTCTGTCCACCTTGACGTCCCCAATATTTATGCAACTCAACTGGCTTATTGTTTCGTCGATCCCAAAGGCAAGTGCGACACCCTCTTGTTCCTGTTTGCGCAGCTCATGATTTGTGTTTGTGGAGAGGTCGGTGTCAGGTACAACAGTGACTCCAGCGAGACGCTTCGCTTCTGCCAGTTCCTCTTTTTCTAGATGATCTGCATAAAGTGCCTCAAAACTCGGTGCATCCGCTCCGAATTTTTTTATCAATCCTGACTCTAATTTCGCCCACGCCCCATCAAATTTT
>JACKZZ010007074.1_pt1 | contig 15683 bp, 10 predicted proteins | sample 8027871 | NCBI WGS metagenome assembly JACKZZ01 (sample SAMN15724774, study PRJNA655200) | protist metagenome | isolation source: fluorescence activated cell sorting (FACS) single amplified genomes of... | place: USA: West Boothbay Harbor, Gulf of Maine | collected 2000-07-19
CATTCAACGACCTGTTTAACGAGCTGCTCATAGACACATCGTTCTCATTGGAGTTGGATGAAATCGATGACATCCTTTGGATTGGAGAAAAGTTACCTTCGAGGAAAGGAAGGGTTTTAAAAATCTTAAATTGTGTTTTCGAAATGCTGTTTTGTAATAAAAATTGAGGGTTGAAAAAGGAAGACTTGGGATTTCCTTGTGTGTCTGTGATACCTTCCAGAAGTTCGGCTGACGGCGTCTCTATGCCACGAATTACGATTGATGGTGTCTCTGAGCTGTACACTGATTCATAAGGTGTCATCGGTGTCCCGGTGGGGCTGTAGTGGACCTGATCATCGAGACTGGTGATCGCGTCTTCGATTTCATTGTTATTATTATTTCCAACTTCTTCGACAACTTCGTGAAATTCAGCACCATCGGTGGCATTACCTCCTTCATCATCAAAATCGTTGAAAATGTTGTTATCGTGAGGAAAGACCATATTATCCGGCAATCCTGATGATATATCGGAGTCTGAGATGTTATCCGATGACGACGATGACGAGGATGATGAATCTAGTTCTTCCTCTTGAGCGATTCCATTATCGTTGTTGACTGGATTTAATCCTGTTTGTATCTTGTCTTGACCTGTAGTGACTTCTATGTTAGAATCTTCATCACTTTCTTTGATGGGATTCAATCTGTTCGACATTTGCCCACTTTGTGAACTCAGTGAGTCTACCATTGATGTCGTAGTTGTATGATTTGGTTGAGTGGCTCGATCGGTGGAGTTGACCTGGACTGACTCATGTACTGTTTCAGCGATGGAAATACTTTCACTATTGTTGTTATATCCTTGTACTGGAGCTGATGACTGAGGTTGATTTGGTACTATCGGAGAAACAACAGAGGACTGAACAGAACGAGAAGTCATTGGTGTGGTCCCAAATGTTACTATTGTTCCAGTAGACATGCTTGGGGATGGTGATGCTGCCTCGACTCCTGTTTGCAATGGTGTATTAGAAATTGGATTTGTTGGTCCTTCTGTCACTTCCATCGGTGCACTAGAGCTTGAACTCGCGCCTGGGGTTACGTTAGAAACAACATCGGTGTTTTGTAGACTTAGTCTGACGGCTGTCTCAATTTCTTGTTGTAGTTGTCCATCTGACTTTTCGTTTGCTCTTGAACTAGCGGTGAGTAAGCTATTCTTGATAGCTTCATGCAAAGCGGGGTTAATATTTTCAAAGTAATCCCGAGTTACCACTACTCTTCGGCACTCTTGATGTACCGGGAAGTAATTGTGTGGTCTTTGCGTATCATTTAGTTCCCTGAACAAATATTTTTTCATAAATGTTTCATCGGAGCGGCACTTTGGGCAGATCGCTGCGTGACTTAGCCATTTGCGTACGCACCATCGGTGATAGACGTGGCCACACGATAGGAAAATCGAGTCGTCATCATCGGTGTGTAAAATATTAGAGCATATTATGCAATTTTTCCACATCGCAGATGAATTCTGATCAACATCGGTGGAAGATTCATTGGAGTCAGGTGCTGAATCTAGTCTTCTTGATAATACATTATTTTGAGCTGTGATGGATTGTGCTTCACTGCGGCATCGTCCTAAAGTTTCCTCATCGGCGTGTGGGAGTAGTGACATTCCTGACTCCACTATCAGATTATTTGATCTAAACTCAGCGAGGAGAGATACTTTTACCTGCACATTTGCCATTGTTGTACGCATAGTAGTTCGTTCTCTTGCAGCTTCTGGGTCGGTAAATACTACCAGGAAAGTCAACGAATTCGGTTCTGTACTAACATCGTTGTCAAGTAACCTTACTTCTATGATTTTGTTATCGAAATCATCTTCGCAAAAGAACTTTGCTGCTCTTTTTAGATGGCATCGTTGTGAAGGGACGTTTTGGACCACTATCGTTGATGTTACTAGATCACCTTGTAAAGATCGCATTCTTCTAACAAATCTTCTTTGAGAAAATCTATCGTCGTCGATACTGTCAATCTGTTGTGCTCTACCATCGACTTCAGATTCTCCGTCATCAATGTTAGAGTTTTGATCTCTTTGTATTGGTCTGCTTATAATCTCTGGGTGATCTGTTACTGATTCAGTGGTATCCATTGGATCTGGTGTAGTTTGATTTCCATCGTTGCTAGTGACACTTGTTGTTGATGTAGCGACTGGAATTACATCGTTGTTTATGATGCTTGTCGTTGATGTGGCAGTAGGTGTATCGCCTTTACCATTTGATGACAGCGTTAGTCCACCTTTTCCGATCGATGCTGTATTACATTTTACTCCAGCTATCGGTGTTGATTTGAGTCCAAAGGGCTTATCTCCTTTGCCTTTGAGGAATGGACCAAAACTTCTTTCTTTTCCATCACCTTTATGATGCCATCCAGCGTTGCTATTCTCTATCTTGCACGCTTGATAGCAATAACGGTATGCTGCACTAAAGTGGTCTAGCGGCGGAGGCTGAAGCTGCATCGGAGGTTCGGATGAAAGTGATAAAGCATCACCTTTTTCCACCAATCCCAACACCGGAATCAAAACCGTTTGATTCAAACTATCGAAGTAGTTGTTTCTTAAGGATCTTGCAGCGGGGCCTGTCAGGGAGCTGTCTCGAGTGCTTGCATCACTAGTAAATCTTACCCAGTCAAACTCCTGTTCTAGCGGTGTAACGTCTAAAAGGTACCAAGTATACAAGTTCTCCAACTGCAACTTATGTGCCTTCTCTACAGCGGTGATTTGTTTTTTCTGAAGTTCAATCAGCGATGTCTTCCTATCGATGTATCTGTTGAACTCACGCACCTCGCCCTTAATTGCTGCCACCGCTTCAGTGCCATAGCATTCTGCTAGACAAAAGAGTCGATTGTTAGCATCTCTGAACACTATCAACTTCACCCAACCTGGTCCTGCCCAGGCGCCTCTCGGAGCGAGTCTCTCCCAATATTCCCCACGAGTAGAGATCTTACCATCGATGATATCACGAATCCAATCGAGGTGGGCTGCATTATGAGATGCATTTTCGCCAAAGTGGCGTTGAAACAGAGCTATGAATAGTAATTCATGTAGCGGAATAATCTGGGTTAACTCTGATGATGACGGCATCGTTGTATCTTTAATAAAAGGAAAAGGTAAAGTATCTTTGTTGTTAGAAAATAAAAAATGGTTTTTGTTTTTGTGGAAAGGAAAAAGTCATTCTTTTCGAATTATTTATCTGTTGTTCTAACCTGGGTTGGTTTAGTGTTATCTTTAGACTGAATTATCGGAACAAGAAAACACTTGAGGAATCCCTTTTTCTTTGGTGAGTTCACAACGAACTATTGATTAAGGAGAGGATCGAAGTGATTTCTTTGATCAGATTCGACGGTGCTCTTCGTTTAAAGTTTAACCTAGAAAAAAGGGAATCCGCTACTCGTATCTCTTTGGGTATTGAAAAATGGACTTGAGGTAAGAAAATAAAAATCGGTTCTTTTGAATTTTTCAGTACACCTTCTTGTCTTGCCTAATTTAGAAGAGATCGGTAGTTGTTGAATATTGATGCAAGCGATACTAGTACGAGCGATGATCTTGTCGTCGGTGTAGTTAGTAAGGCTATTCTTAATTATGAAGACTTTATTGGAATGTAAATTATTATTATCCGTTGTGGCAGTTATGTCCACTTGGATGTCGCGAAGAGAAACTCCTATGATGTTGCTGATGAACAAATTTCCACTCTCGGAGTCCAGGATGAAATCTTCAGGAGAGATAGTAAAAATATTTCAAAAGAAAACAGTGTTAAAGTCTATTTTCTTAAAATATAAGGGAAGATGAGGTCAGTTTTTTGACTTCAAACTCGTCTTTTTCTATCGGAGTTTTGCAATACCTTAGATTCGAAAATTCGAATTGAGTTGTTGATAGAAAGATGTGTTAAATATTTTTGTACAGGCTTTTCTACTTATGAGTCTATAAGACTGAGAACTTATCTTGTTTAGAACTAAAATCTTAAAAACTATTGAGGATGGAAATTCTAATTTTCAAACAAATAAAAATACTTTTTCTATCAGATAAAAAAGTTAAAAAACTTTTGTTTTACACAAGTCGGACTGAAAGTTCAGACTAATATTGTCAAGTTATTAGTGTCTTTAAATAATCTTAAAAAAGAGATTTTCTCAATTATTGGAGAAAACTTCAACTCATCCTGTCAAATATATGTGATAGAAGATTAGAAAGTGTAGGTCATGAGGTCATGATAAAAAACAATACACTCTTATTCGTATTAGCCTTATCGGAGAAAAAGGATCAAAAAACTGATTAGTCACATAGATGTTAATCTCAAATCTTGTCACAATTGTGAAAAAACTAGGACGTGGGCGGGTGGGATTCGAAAAATTTTTCTCATATATTCAAACGTAGTAAGACAACAATTGGTGATTAGGTAGTCACCTGTTGAAAACTCGTTGTTGGTTAAATGTTTAATATTTAGAGCCAGCGAAGATCCCTTACCAAGTTGTCATACACGTTAAAGAAAAAACAAAGAGGAAGACAAACAAACAAGACTCTCACAGAAAAAGGCTCTCTCTAAGATTATCATCTGATTAACACATCAAGCGATGCTACTTGCAAATATCAATATTTGAGATAGTACAAACACGTAAGACGTTCAGTCTCATCTCGTCGTTATTCTATGACCAACCTTTCTGCCAGCACTCCCAAACCACAGAAAACCGGTCATTTAGAATAACAACGAGATGAGAACACGCTCACGTACCAAGAGAAGTTGAGTGACTTTAAAGGTCAACAACTTCTGTATTACCATCGACTCGGACGATAAGAGTCCAGCGATGGTCTTTATTATAATTTATCTTATTGTTGTGATATAGTTCAAGAAATAAAATTGAAGTTTAAAGGAACGGGTCCCCAGATACGTTCCGTAATAAAAGCAAGTAGACATCGGTGTTAATCAAACTCCGAGAATATAAAAAGTCAAGAAATAAAGGTCGAACATAAAAAAGTGAGTAACCAGACCGTCCGGAGGAACTGAAAATAATTCCTCACACAAAGACTTTAACCGGTACTAAACCTCACTATCGCTCGATGTTGCTTGACTACATCTCAGCTGGCTCTCGCTCAGAAAAACATTTTAAAAAACATTTGGAAAGAAACAAAAGAAAATAAAAAACATCTCTGTCTCATTGAAAACTCACTACAGCTCTTAGTCAGTTTAACTGACATCTCTTAAAAAAATTACCATTCTCAAAAAAAAATAAAATTAAAAATAAAAATGAAAAACAGGAAGCATAAGTAGATCCTACTCGTATAAGTAGGGGGAAGAAAATTAATTCTACTTAGTTCTCGACTAAAGATTAGTTTTCTTTTCCCAGTCGTTGTTATTTATCTCTAAAGCAGCGTTCTAGCGTTACTTACAGTCAGCCTCAAAATCGTTGTTTGAAAAACGATAACATGGCTGGTTGTCGTAGAAGACAGGTTGAGATAATGAAAGGGTGTGCTGTAGATATCTGGGGTCAACTGAGTTTAGAAACTCTGCCTTTAAATCTACGAACCCTTCGTCTCTAAAAAGAGACATTCTATGGTTCTCGGTTTTCTTACGCTGTGACTAAACGCGGTTTTACAGAGAAACACGGTCTGCAGCGTTGAAAATAAAAGTTTCATATCCTCCCTTAAATGAGGCGAAAGAACCATCTACGGGCCTGTGACGGAAACGACCAGTAATCATCAGCGGAGGAAACACTGTGTAACTGGAAGCTCACACGGCTCGTTGCAGCTTTTTGGCTGCTGGTCTGGGTGGTGGTAGGTGACTAGACTACACTCATCTTCGCAGAAGTCTTAGTAGACTGAACTTTCGTTCTAATCAATTGAATGAAAAGAACTTAGTAGATGGAACTCTTTCTCTAAGCCATACCGGAAGAGGTTAGTTCTCAGACTTCTTTGTCATCGAGGCGGTTTTACTCAAATCGAACGCTTGTTTCTTTTGAGTTGACCTAGGCTCAAACGTAGTAAGACAACAATTGGTGATTAGGTAGTCACCTGTTGAAAACTCGTTGTTGGTTAAATGTTTAATATTTAGAGCCAGCGAAGATCCCTTACCAAGTTGTCATACACGTTAAAGAAAAAACAAAGAGGAAGACAAACAAACAAGACTCTCACAGAAAAAGGCTCTCTCTAAGATTATCATCTGATTAACACATCAAGCGATGCTACTTGCAAATATCAATATTTGAGATAGTACAAACACGTAAGACGTTCAGTCTCATCTCGTCGTTATTCTATGACCAACCTTTCTCTAGAACTCACCTTTGGTTCTCCTACAGTTACAGTACTAACATTGAATTCTCGTTTCATTCTTTCGACATAAATCTCTAAATGAAGTTCTCCCATTCCCCTCATAATCATTTCTTTAGTTTCCGTATTCATTTCCATATGGAATGTAGGATCTAAAATTTATAAATTGTATATTACCAAAAAAAAAAAATTTCAAGTATTAAATTAAGAGTTATACAAAAAAAGAATCTGTAATTTAGTCTTGACCTCGTATAATTTAAGTTTAAGAATGATTTAATTTTAATAAATAGTACCTTCTCGTCTAAACCGGCTGATAGCCTTACCAAAACGTGTAGATTCATTGGGGTCGCCAAGTTTGACTGATACTGACATAACTGGATCTGGAACGTACATTGAGGTACCTGGGAGAATGGGATTCAAAGTATAAACCCCGCCCAATGAAACCCTTCTTATTCCTGTGTTTTTATCCATAAAAAACTCCCTTTTCACAGAAATATACAAAAACCAAGGACTCTGAAAGATGTCACAGATTGAGAATACTAAAGTAAAAATACAATATTTAATACAAGCTATCTTCGTTTTTCCATCAGTAAAAGTCGTTCCAGAAGTGGCTTCCACCCCAGCTAGTGCGACAATATCACCTGGACCAGCTTCCCTATTTAAAAAAATCGAAATTTTTTTTTTTGGAGAAATCGCATCTTTATTAAGGAAATAATATGAGGATAAATAGAGGAGATTTTTGAACAGATACGTTATATCCCTCATTTCCTTAGAATGCATTCTTACAAGGCGCTTTGGCATTATTCTTTTCCCACTGAGCATATCAAACATACTTTCGCCTTTCTTTAGTGTACCTTGATTTAAAAAAGTAAAAAAAAAAAATATAAAATTTTTTTTAGCAAAAGCTAAAAAATATGGTTTTTTAAGCTAAATTAATAGGAGAAATATAAGATATTTTACATATATTATACCCTGATATATCCGCATGTATGTGAGCACACCAGCTTGCGGATGGTCCTGAATCTTGAAACCATATCCAATAAGGGGCTTTGATGAATCATTCGAGAGCGAAACTTCATCATCGTCATTTGCAGTATCAACTCCCTTGTTTTCTTTATCAAGTGGGCTAGGTAGATAGTCATTTACAGCATCTAATACTTCCTGGACACCTTTATTTGATGAGATCAAAATATTTTTTTTTTGAAAAAAAGGCAAAAAGGCAAAAACTTCTTATTAGGAAAATATATAAAGATAAAAATTAAGAGTTTCTGGACACCTTTATTTTTAAAAGCTGAACCCATTAAAATTGGTTGAAATGTTCTTGCTACACAACATCTTCTAATGGCTTTAAGAACGGCATCTGCAGGTACATTCTAAAATAAAAATTTTGAACAAATTTTCCTAATAAGAAATGCTACGCTTATGAGTTTTTCAAAAAAAAATAATTTATTTCTAGCTGATGTACATCTCCCCCTTCAAGATAAAGCTCTGCTATTTCATCGTCCAAATCAGCGAGTGTTTCTATAAGAAGATGCAAAGTAATATTTTTGAAACAAGCAAAAAGCAATTTTTTTTTGAAAAAAGCGAATAAAAATATGATTTTTAAAGCAAATTTAAAGGAAAAAAAGGGGATTTTTGAAAAAGTACCTATAAGATCGCTCCGTGTTTTTTCCATTTGTTCAACTAATTCTGCCGGAATATCGTCCGTATGTTCACGTTTTTCACCTTTTTCACCATAAAAATATGCTGCTCTTCTTCGAATAACATCTATTACTCCTTCAAATTTATCTTCAGCTCCAATCGGAACTTGTACAAGCGCACATGTTAAACCACATTTTTCTCTTATTTGTTTCATACAAAATACCGGATCCGCACCAAAACGATCCATTTTATTTATAAATATTATCCTTGGTACATTATAACGACACATTTGTCGATGAACTGTTAAAGTTTGAGCCTGTACACCACCTACAGAACAAACTACCATTATAGCACCATCTAAAACACGAAGTGCTCTTTCAACTTCAATAGTAAAATCAACATGTCCTGGTGTATCAATTACATTAAAATGATGTTCATCCCAATTACAATATGTAGCAGCACTTTGTATTGTTATACCTTTTTCACGTTCTAAATCCATACCATCCATTACAGCACCAACACCAGATTTACCTCTTACATCATGTATTTCTTTTATTTTACCAGCATAAAAAAGTATACGTTCAGTTAATGTAGTCTTTCCACTGTCAATATGAGCAGATATACCAAAATTACGAATCTTATCAAGTGCTAAAGAACCTCCACCACCACTGCCCCGCCCTGAAACCCTTCTTATTCCTGTGTCTTAATCCACAAAAAACGGCATTTTCAGAGATCTTTTCTAAAAATCGTCAGTTTTTTCAACAAAAATTACTTTCCAGAAGCAGCGGCGAATGCACGTATGAACCCTCTTCTGCCTGTTGTTGGACCACATTGAGTATCATTTAAATGTAAGTTTATTAACCCTCCCTTAGTCTGAGACTGATTCAACTGTGATGTCCATGATAGACGTTCCCTGATAGAGATTACCCCTACAATACCAGACTGTCTTATAAAAGGGCTAGTAGTCCTTCTACATGTAGCAGAACCTTGGGAGATCACGTTCGCACCAGAATTCCATATCTGTGCCTTTGGCATGTCGGATAATGCCCGGAGAGCGGCCGGGATAAAAAGAAATGTGTAACCAGAGCCTACGGGCACAATGGAGAGGCCTACAAGATTCGAATATCGTAGGATGAAGATGTAGAATCGGCAGCAAGATCTATGGTCGCCCAATGACGGTAAAGCTTCATGTAACGCCACGACCAATTTCAAACTAAAAAAAATAGAACGAGTGCCCCATGAAATTTTGAACAGAAGGGTGGGTGAGTGCAGGCGGAATTGAGGGGTATGGGTGTTATCTCTGTAGCTGCATGATCATCAATGATCAACGAACAGTTAAAAAAATTGAACACATTTGTTTTTACACATCAATATTAATTGACCTTTGATCTAGCCTCAATAACCAATGTATGACTAGAAGGAATTTGAACCTTGTAATAACTTTAAACTACAGCAAATTTACAATTTTTAAAAAAGGCTCTATCTTAATTCTCAATGAATATGTGAGATATCTATTAATATGGGATTTATTATATATGTCATGATAATAATATTATTAATGATCTGTTGAAAAATTATATTAATTCACTTTTTTCAGGCTCAGCCTACGAGTAAATATTATCACGCCCTAACCCTTGAATCGGAAGCGTGTGAGCTTGGCTGTTCTTCAGCTACTCCACCTCCTCCCGCACCGGCGGCACCACCCCAGCGAATGTAATCTTCAGTCTCAGCAGCCTTGTATTCTTCTGACAATGATATGACGGTCTGAAGATTTAAGGACAAAGTTTCTTTTTCCAAATTTATGTATCAAACTATCTAACAATATTGGAAGATGTGAAATATAATTATATCGTGGAATAGAAGTTTCTGTATAAAATCTAACACAACACGGATTATGAGATTTGTATTGCAATTATCGAGGTTCTAAGTTTGCAATTTAGAAACTTAAAGAACTTATATATATTAGTATCAATAGTGCTATTATTATACCTCTCTTGAAAGATCAAATTCGTCCAACGATTCTGAAAACATGGGTTCTTGTCTGTAATTCTCTAAGAATGCATTTCTGCTTCGCAACCTATCATACTGTCTAATACATCGATCAAATAAGCCTGCTATAGCTGAAATTTTTTTGGAATTTAAAAAAAAAAATACCAAATCATAATATAACTTTTTTAATAAAACGTAAAGAATTTTTTTTTATTAAATCCTAATATGAGATACCTGTGTGGTTTGCTAACATTAGACCTGAAACCTTATTACGTTGTTGAACATATGGAGATTGTCTTGATAAAGCCACTTGAATTGACGCTGGACCCCAACGAATAAATTTAGCCAGTTTTCGTTCTCGTATACGTTGTAGACTACGATGAACTTGTGTAGGATCGACTTCACCAAGAATAATATTGAGAATACTTATATAAACTCCTCGCCGAGTAGAACAACTTACCATAATATTTTTTGCATGAAGCAAGCGTCGCATGACATCTAATACAGTAGTTTTTCGAACCTTAGATATTTTAGATATTTTGAGAAAGAGAAAATGATCTCGATAAATAATTTTCTAAATAGCATTCTCAGAGAAAACTATACAAAGAAATTTAAATATACCGCAGTTATTTGTCGGTCGACCATTAATGGTGTGTAGCCAGTCATGAGAAAATGACACCTTGGAGTTGGAACCAAAGATGCTATTATACCCACAAGATCATTGTTCATATAGCTTGGATAACGCAAAGTTGTTGTTGACGCTGCCATTACTGTGGAGGAGTAAATTTGGTACTAATCAGATAAATTTAAAATATTTTTTATACTGTAGGACAAAAAAATTAGAAGTATATTTGATGTTGGAATATAGTACAACAATTCATTAGATGGGTCTTTTCAGTAAGTTTCTATACCTGTTGAGACTAGCGTATTTGTTTGTGCAAAAGTTGGATTTGTTAACTTTAATCGATCCACCGCAATTCGATTAAGTGCTGTGTTATCAAGAACAACAACACAGTCTGCATTAAGAGCCAACCTCTTAAGGGTCAACACAGAATTATAGGGTTGGACGACCACATCCGATGTATCAGACGATAACAAGGGAAAAACTGAATAAGTCTGAATAAGTTTCTTGGGATACCTGTAGAATTTAGATTATCGTAATATTCTAAAAAACTGGTACAGTAACAGTGTCAGTGGTTTTTTTAACTTCAAGTCAAGATTTAAAGCCCCGCCCTGGAACCCTTCTGATTCCTGTGTTTTTATCCATAAAAATCGGTATTTTTAGAGATCTTCTTCAAAAATTATCAAATTTTCAAATGAAAAAAAGAGAAAAAGATAATACATAAAGTATAGTGAAATTTATACCTATCATTTATTGTTTCAAGGAGATGTGATCCCATGCCGGATCCTGTACCACCAGCAATAGAATGAATTAGAACAAAACCTTCTAAAGAATCACTACCATCCGCTTCCCGATCTATTATATCATATAAAAAAAAATTTTTTCAAAATCGATTTTTTGAATTTTAATTTTTTCCAAATAATTTAAAGTGTAAAGAAAAAACCTCTTCTGAAATTTCCTTTGAAATTTAGACTGGACGAATTTATGATACCTATCATTTCAAATATTTCATCCTGAACTTTTTCGGCTGCATGAAACCCTTTTGCCCAGTTATTACCAGCCCCTCCACCATCCTTTGAAATAAAGATATTTTCCGGATTATACAAATCAGCATAGTTGGAATTCTGAATACCATTAATCACTCGAGGTTCCTAGTTCGAAAAGTTTTTTTGTCAAAAACAAAAATTTTCAGGATTCAAAAGGATCATATATAAATCTTTATAATCAGCATAATGTGTCAAAAAATGGATTGTTTATTTCTAAAAATAAGATAAATGAAGAGGGTTTCCGATCTTTATGAGAAACTGCTATAAAATAATACCAGATCTATCAAAAGCGCCCTTGGGATATAATGCTCGTCATCGGCTTGATAGAAAAAAACGTCTTTTCTGTCATCTACTAGATGAGTACAATAGTCCTCTAGTAGACCCTTTTCGTTGATCCCATGCTCGGCACAAAGCAGTTTCCAGAATTCCATACCTATCTGGTTGCCGCATTGGCCAACCTGAAGCGTTATAATCTCACGAGGCATAGTTTTTTTGTTGAAAAAATACCGTGAAAAGTCGGGACTCAGAAGAACTCTAAGAATTTGATAGGTTTTAAAACTTGGATAAATACTAGAACTCCTCCGATATAAATCTGAATAGCAGTACAAATATTCGACAAACAGTAAGTGGTAAATAGCCTGTTCAAAAAAAAACACAAATTTAGCGTTTTTTGGGTTTTTTCAAAACTATCTAATAGGTGATTGGACTTGGTCTACTGATTATGAATCTTAAAGGCTGTCCTGAATTTATTTTGTCTATATGATCGACTAAGTCTATTATCAGATATTATGAGTTGATAAAATTTAGACGCGGATCATTGCTTGGAAGGAAAACAAAAAGTATCAAATATTGCAATATAAAGCGCAGAACATCTATTACCAAACGAAAAAGCTGCTCTTCAAAATAGTTAAAGTCTAAAATCAAAGCTTTGAAAATTCTGGTTTTTTTTTCCTTAAAAAACGCTATTTTTTTGGCTCAATTCAAAAAAAGAAAAAATCTTATGTCAGATACTAAAGTCATGTAGTTCAGGAAGCTTTATTGGGTCCTATTCATGAATTTCTTAAATTTATTATTTTGATGCGTCAAAAATTTCAGGAATCTTTAGACATTGACCACACCTATTAAACATCTACTAATGATATGATGCTCCAATATTAAGTGTCACTTCACACCTTTTCGTGCCAATGCTAGTGTAGCAAAACGTGGATCATTCGATGCTCGACATAGATATTCCTTCTGTATGAATTCGCCACAGAACAGCGCAAATGTAATTCCCTGTTCCTTAGAATCATTAAGTTTTCCGCTTTCGCTCTGTAAGTTTCCCGATAAATTTACATGTCCTGTAGAAGAGCTACTAGTACTAGTTGCCGTATTACTACTTTCTAGCAATTTCCCAGGTAATTTTCTTGGTCGGTTACGGTATCCATCGAGTTCGTAAACACATCCGTCTGTATGTTTTATGAAGCATGTGAAATGGTAGTCTGCACTATTATCATGAGATGAGTCATCATCTGAATTACTTGTTTCAACTGCATCTGTCTGGTTCACATCCTCGTCATGTGCACAATCAGCTTGCGCTTCTCTAAGCCCTATATTACCTGCTAAAACTTCGCCACACTCAGTCGGAGTCATTGTTGAGCCTAATTTCTTTGAATTCAAAATTGCAGAAGATTTAGCAGGATGCCATCGAACCTCATCTAAGTAGGATCGCAGCTTCGAGCCAGATTTAATTGGTACATTTGTCTTATTATCACTAGCAGATACACCACTAACTAAGGCATGAATTAAAGCAATAGCACCACCTGTTCAAAAAAACCTAATTTGACGTATTTTTGTAAATAAAAAAACCATTATCTTCGCTTTTTTCCAAAAATTCGTGCGATACGATTTTTTGAAGAAAAATGGCTTTTTTATCTATAAAAATGAGCTAAATAGGTGTGCTTTTTGAACAGATACATGCATTCCCAAGTTCTCTATCTTGATGGATAAAAAAAGGTGCCGTTATTGGAAGGACTACATTTTTTTGGCGAGCTTCTCTAGGCATCATACGTTTACCTATTATAATTTTTATCAATTTATCAAAATAATCGATATTTTTCCAATAATTCGCCAATTTTTTTTGCGGAGTAGAAATTATATACCGTTCTCTGCATAGGCAGGAAACAAGAAAATCAACGCATGTATTGTTCCAGGAATAGTTTGATTAAGTAAATCTCGGTCAAACTGTAATACATCATAAACTTGATAAGATTTAGCGGCACCAATTCCATTAATATAAGAAGTTAACGCTTCAGGATTTGATTCAAGTGCTGGCCACTCCAAACACGGATCGTCATCTTCAGACTCCTCACTTGACTCGTCTGACGTTTTTGTGTCAGACTTCTTCTTTGATTTACTACTAGAAGTCTTAGTGACGTCTGTCTTTTTAGTTGCCTTTTTCATAAGCATCGCGGTTTTTTTTTCGCTCTGTTTTTTTGTTTGTGTTGGTTTTTTGGCCTTGGGTATGCATTTTGGGTTTATTGTACGTTTAGTCTTCATTGGATTTGTTAGCGTTCCCTTAGGACCTGAAAGATTCTGAGACTTTTTGGATGGCATCTATATCAGGCTACAGATTTTTCCAAAGATTCTCACCTTAGGAACGATATACTGTAGACCTCACAGCAACTCGCTAAGCAAAATCTGGACTCGATATTATGAATATACTATTACATACTGAATAACACTGCCTGGATGTTGTGGACTTAAACAAGTAATAAACCTCAAAGTATTGCCGTGATTGGCCCTTCAACTTCGTCAAATAAACTATAATATCTCTAGTACGTTCTTGGTCAGATGTTTTATAATATAGCTAAAAAAGCGAGAGAGAGAGAGAGAAACAGGGATTCCATTAGTATAGAACATTCAAATCATAATACAACCAAAAATGTTGGATACATGTAACCAGCTTGATTCATGACTTTCGGTTGCATAGTTGAAATTTTTGATGACATATTACTGCGGATTCAGAATAGCTTTAATCAACTATATATCAAATTTCAGATAAATTAGGTCCAGCAGCGCTGAGAATGGAAAACGCTATATTGAAAAATCGTCAACAAAAATGTCGTTTTTATTGTGGCATTGCCCAACAGATTCTTCCACTAAAAATTTTGAATATTGATAATATATCAGTCAATTTTTTCCAGCAAGTTTAGAAACTCTATTTCGATTTCTTTTGTGAACTTCGGTCGGATTCAATAGTGAAACGTGATTGTAGGGTTTCAGTATCAATAACTTTATACATGTATCCACCATAAAGGTCAATAGCAGCTTCATGTCGTTGCCTATTTTTATCAGCACATGCATCTTCAACAATAATTGGACGATATCCCCTCACATAAGCACCATGAGCGGTTTGTTGAACACAAGCAGATGTAATCAAACCACCAAGTAAAGTTTGTTGAATATCATACTTTTGTAAAATATTAGTAAGATCTGTCTCTAGGAATCCATCATAACACCATTTATTTACTATAATTTCTGATACAGTTGTTGATGATGATGAATCTGATGAATTTGATGATATTTCAAATAAATTATTTTGGAAAACAACGAAAAAAATGGCTTTTTTTATAAATAAAAACATTGTTTTAGAAGGGTTTTTTGAACGGGTTTCCATTATAGATTTAGCAAAGTCTTCTGGATTTCCATTCACGGCACTTACATTCTTTGCACGTTGAGTACCAAATATATCTTCAAAATGATTAAGCCACGGAGTCGATTTAGGAGTATCATAAACAGCACGAACATGGCATATTAAAGATAGATTAAGTTTTGGTTTTTTCTTGTCATTTAACGTCGTCGTCTGAAAATCCTTCTGCTCGTCTTGTGTTGTATAATTCTCGTGAACTTGGTTGGCTTCGACGTCGTCAACATTGTATCCACGACCCCATCTTAATAATGTCTTCACGGCGGTTTGAAAACGAGGAAATTCCAGCTGAAGCTGACCAAAAAATGGACTCTCGCTCCACCAAGGTTTTTGTACATCTATCAACAATATTGCCGTGCGTAACTCCGGTCTTATATCAGTTTGTGGTGTAATCATAGATTCTTCCGAAGCCATTAT
>JACKZZ010019128.1_pt1 | contig 15679 bp, 7 predicted proteins | sample 8027871 | NCBI WGS metagenome assembly JACKZZ01 (sample SAMN15724774, study PRJNA655200) | protist metagenome | isolation source: fluorescence activated cell sorting (FACS) single amplified genomes of... | place: USA: West Boothbay Harbor, Gulf of Maine | collected 2000-07-19
TGCAAAATTATGTTTAGCTAAGCCTATTTATTTATTGGCCGGCCACAGATATTTATTCTGATCACTTTCGTTTTTCAACAGTGTTAGTTGATATAACCGATTTGCCCGGAGTACTCTCCAATTTCGTCAACCATTGAAGTCTCCCTTGGTAGGTGTGAGGTATCGGGAAGGATAGACCTTCTGAACAGCTCTTGGCAACGGTAGTTGACGAAGCACTTGCAATTTTGTCATTGATATCGACAGAACGAAAACCGAACCAACCAAATTGACCGAAGTACGAACTGCGGCTTTTTTTTCTTTCTCATGGCAAGTTTTTCTGTAAAATCCGCAGGGGAAGATTGGGATGGAAATTTAAAGCGTTTGCGTAAGCTCTTGAAGGTTGCAGAAAATAGGTTTTGTGCAGATTGCGGGGTAAAAGGTCCACGGTGGGCATCAGTAAACTTGGGTATATTCATCTGCATCAAATGCTCGGGCGTACACAGGAATCTTGGTGTGCATCTGTCACAAGTTCGTAGTGTTAGCCTTGATAAGTGGCCTTCGGCAAACGTGAAGAATATGGAATTATGGGGGAACAAAGAGGCCCGTCAAATGTACGAGGCGCGCGTTCCAACAGATATATATATACCTGATGAAAACGACTCGGCGCAAACGCTCGAAAAATGGATCCGCGACAAATATGAGCATAGACGGTATGTTCAGAAGGACTCGATAAAAAGTGTCAAAGAACGAAAGAAAAAGAAAAAGAAACACAAAAAGCAAAAAAGAACCAGCGAATGCGAAAACAGCTCGTCGGCCTCGGACGAAGACAACTTAAAAACAGTCCAGAAAAAAGAGCAGAAGAAGAAAAAAGAGAAAAATGCGTTACCTTCAAGTCACCAAACTGAAAGTCTTCTCGATGCATTTGAAATCACAAATGCAAGTACATCTTACAGTGCAACTGTCCGAGAGATTGAAGACGCGAAAAAGTCTGTAGATCAGGCAACAAGCCCTCGAAATCACTCACGGCCTAGGCCAGTAATAAAGCCAGCAATTGACGCTGATTTTGGGAGCTTCAAAAGTGGATCATTTGAGTCGATCGTTGACAAAAAAGCTACTATTATGGCAATGTACCAAAATGCACAAGGACAACAACCCCAAATGATGAGTAATTACGGAATGCAACCAGCGATTTTTAATGTACACCAACAACCCCAGGAATATGGGTTGCCCGGTTCCCTGATACATACCCAGCAAGCTGCCTACCAACAACAATTACTCTTGCAACAACAGCAACAAGTTAATTGGGCGTATTCGCAACAATCCCAACCGCAATTACAAGGATACAGCGTTACTCCACAAGGTTATAATGCAATGCAAGGCCAACAACATCCTCAGCACCTTCCAGGATACAGTTTGCCTCAAAGTTTTATGCAGCAAGCGCAAACTAAGCTAGGGCAACCCCAGCAAAATTCACAACAATGTGTGGCCCCTGCATCAGGACCACAACATGTTCAAAGTGATCCAATGTCTGGAACCTATCATCACCAGCAGTGGCAACAGAAAAAGTCGAATTGTTGAATTCCATAATAAACATTAAATACTTGTGTTTGTTTGTCTTGGCAGCGTTTGAATAAAATAGGCTTCGGTAATAGATTCAAATTGTTTGGACGTATTGCAAGTCCAAATATTGGAAAGAAAAAATGTATATTGTAATGAAAGAAGTACGAAGAATTCCTTGCTAAACGAAACTTCTTCAGACCCTTCCTTTCGGAATGTAGTGACCGTATCGCAAGAATATTCTCAGTCGCCCTCGAAATTACGAAGTATTTTTTTGTGAGTTACAAAAAAATGTTGCAGCCATGCAAAATTAGCAAATTGGTTGTTTCAACGAAATTTGGACACAATAATGAGTGAGAAACGGAATCTCGCGGCCAACATCTAGCTTGAACAAAATTTTGTATATTACTTAGATTATGAAAATACACCTATTTAACTTAGGTTATATTTATTTATGAAGACGAAATGTGTAACCAGGCGTAGCTGGTTTATATATATTCTAAATGGTTCAAATATTGGGATTCTGATAACGAGAATTTTGGAAGCCTTCGGTAAGGCTGGAATTCTACAGGAAAATCCGAGATGTGAGAATGAACACTGCACTTACGAATTATGTTGCCGATTTGTGCAGTAAAAGTTGTTATTATCGATGGTGTGTGCCTTTAGGGGACCTCATTCTGGTTCTGAGTTTGTGGGAAAATGGAGATTTTAACAACGGTGTGTTCTCTTAGTATGTAAATAGTATATTAGTATGAGCCTGTATCCGGAGCAGGACAGAGATTTCCTCTTTGATCGATGCGATCGGTTCTCTAATCATTTCACATTAATGCCACATCTCATGTGTGTATGTGGAAAGCCGACTCGCCTGGGGCGAGGAGTGCTTCATGAGAGAAGTCTTAGATAATACCTTATAAGTCAAGTTTCACAACTTACACAAGTTATTAGTAGTTTTCATCAACATTCATCTACAAGTTTACACCACTATTATATAAATATCCGCACTAAATTTTTCCTTTGTTTATACTCTATCTATATCAATAATATTGGCTAATAATATCCTTTGTTATAAATATAAAAAGTATATTGGCTGTTATTTACGCAATAAACAAGTTTCAGAAACTGATTAATCGTCCTGAGATGAATTGCAGCATGAGCATTCCCCCGTATTTCTATTTCTCAAATAATATCCTTTTTGATTTTCCAAGCAGTGGTTTAATTTTTTTGTAGTTGACCTGGCTCTGACTTGGGAAGTACTAAAAGGACTATCCTTTGTAAAATGAGATGGCGAGGAACGATTCGATACAATGTCACAGTGATGCGCATCGGTACAGTTATTGGCGGGAAAGCAAGGTATCATATTAGACGCTGACCTTACGTTAATTGAGTGAGAGCTCTCTGCACGGTTCAAGTGAGAGCTTGAACCTTCAACAGTGCTCCTGGACTGCTTGTTCCTGCGAATTGTTATACCTTGGCGGGACTTTTTTTTCCTGGAGGAAGCGACCATATCGATTGGGAGTTCATAATGTGGGTGTATAAGGGAAGAGTTTATCCCTAGATCCTCGACGTAGGCATATATATCCGTTCTGCGAGGAGTCCGGCGCGCTTGTGACACAGCTTTCCGAGCCTCCCATTCCCGGTCTAACTTTGCGTGCAGCAAGTTAACGAACCTTTGCTTGTCCTCCTGTTTTCCTGTCGTAAGGAAGTTTACTACCCTTTGATTGTTCCCAAGTAGGTACTCTATGTCAATTGGTTCCACATCAGACAGAGTATTTCTGACTTGATCATCGGTGTTAATTGGTTCCATATCAGATAGGATGTCTCTGAGTTGACCATCAGTGTTAAGAATTGATGCACGGGCGTCATGGGGTATATTGCTTGATTGTCCCTCATTGTAATTACACTCTTCTAAAAGTACATTCGGCTCAGAAGAGTCCCAGCATACCCAATTCTGAGGAACCAGATCCCCTACTTCCTGCAGCCCACATGCGTGATCTCCTTTCTGGTGTTTCAGGCGCATAGTCACTGTGTAGAGCTGTTGGGGCCGTAGCTTTCCATAGTCGGATCCCTGAAGTGACTGCTGCGCCAATACTCTCTAGCACATTTCGCTGGATGATTCGCATGTTCCAGTCCATCCATCGACTGCGAGCATAACTATAGTATTCAGGCCACTGTTTGGAAACTCATACGGGATCTCATTTGGATGTCGATGAGACAGTCTCACCAGATAGTACTACAGTTATATCAAATCTCACAGCTGCGAATTCTTCTACTGCTTTTCATGACAGCACCAGGCTCCCTTCAAAAACTTCAGGCCACTGTTTTGAAACCAATGCAGAATCTCAGTTGGAGGATGTTGATACAGCTAAGTCATCTACCATGGTTGGGAATTTAAATACTCGGAATCTACCTGTTCACATCCGGTCATACCGGAAAGTACGGACATATCGTGAAAAAATGAACAGATTACTTCAATTAAAAAATCAATATCCTGTTAATCTATTTAATTCGTGTGTTGCTCGATCAAGATCAGCAAGTGCACACCTGTTTCATGAGCGATCATCGGAGGGTCATGATTAACTTCTATGTGAAGAACATTGTTCATATTAATTAAATACAGCATTTATACTCGTTTTTTTCTTTCTGCAAGTATATATTGGCTGTTATTTATATACCCTTTGTTTATAACAGGCTGTAAACTGTAAAGTAAATGTTGGTTGATAAACAATATAACTTGTGTAAGTTGCGAAACTTGACTTAAAACGTATCTAAGCCTTCTCTCGTGAAGCACACTCGTATCCATCCGACCGAAGAAACAGCTTACGACACACACACACACACACACACTTCCGGTGTCGTGTTATTGTGAAATGTCTATTCGATCGAATCGATCACAGCACCGTAAAAAATTCAGTCTGTTCCAAGAACAGGCTCTCACGATTAAGACACACCATTGTTAAGATCCCCATTTTCCCACAAAATCATAACCAGAATGAGTAATCCTACCTAAAGGCACATATCATCGATAATAACAACTTTTACAGCGAAAATGGGCGACTTTTCCCGTAAGTGCGTTCCTTCTTCTGGAATTCTCGTTACCAGAATCCCAATATTCAAACCATTTAGAATAAACCAGCTACGCCTGGTGTCATGCTTCATTATAAAACTAATAATGGCTGTATTTCATAAATAAACAGTGTTCATCACATACATGAAATTAATCATGACCATCTGACGATCGCTCATCAAATATGTGTGTGTTTGTTGCTCGTAAACAAAGACAGGGTTAGTCCTATCCCAGCACTGATTTTTCTTCTTTAGACCAGAGATAAGTGTAAGTAAGTTGAAGAATTCTTCATGTGCAGGATTGATACGTCAAATAGACGGAATATGGCGATGAATTTAAATTTTTTATGACAAATATATCCGAAAGGACAGGAAAAGACATTCTTGTACTATTGCGTTGAGGGCATTATTCGAAGGTACAAGAGAAAAAGAAGCGTAAAGTCATAACTTTGTGGAATGTTGAGTCTAAAGCTGAAAGTGTTGAACATATCCATTCTCTCTTCTCAGCTTAAACTCCCCGGTCGCATCCCAGTGAAGTCGACATGGGGAAGCCACGTCTCGCAGTTTTACTTGTTCTTCCAACGGCTGAAGTGAAACAGTTTTCAGACATTTGGAGTTCAGCCCCAAAATCCCCCCCAAAAAACCCGATGATCCTACTTGCCATATTTTCAAACATGGTTCGTCCATTGAATACGATGCTAATATACTACCGTCAGCATCAAAAGAAAGCGCAGAAATCGACCCTGTATGACCTTCAAATAAACGCCACTTTGTGGCTGTTCGTAAATCATAAATTATGATGACCTTGTCAGGCGTTCCTACAGCAAGCCGTTGCGTTTTTTGATGAAACGCTACTGTCGAAAATCGTTTCACTAATTCATGTAATGCTGTCGTACTTGCGTGTAGACAACCTTTTCTAGTCAATGGTTTGCTTGGGTCAAGCGATTTAACTACAACCTCGACTACAGCGGAAAGGTGTCTGGACAAAGCTAACGGCCGTTTTTTTACGACACAAACCAATGCCATTATACAAGTTTCATAGTATAAATCAGTACGATCAGATCGAAGAATTTCTCTGCCAACAGTTGATATCAGCAAAACAGGCTGAGAAGCACCAATTTCCAACATTGCTCTTCGCGATGCAGCTGCTACGTGCACATCCTCAACGATTGGTCCATTGCTCCCACTCATATTATTCAAGGCGACTCGTCGCGCAATATTCATCATGGACAAAAGTGTAAGAATTAAACTTGCTAGGTTGGGTACGTGAGGGCGCCACAGGACGAATCCTTTACCGATCAATTCGGCTGATAACGCACGCATAAAAACCGGGCCGGACTCAAGATGAAACAACAATGTTGATGTTATCACACGAGCAGTTTGAGGACTCACGTTCTGTGGAAATGAGATCCCAATAACACTTAAAATTAAAATTATAGTATTTCGATGTGGATCGAACATCGAAATGCTTTGACCAAGCTCAGTTTCGTGGGAATTAGTGCGGTAAATTGAAGTCCTCTCGAATAGTTTTAATGTGACGTTTTCTATCATTACAGTTGTTTTCCAAAAGTGGCGTGCGGATAAGCCAGAGGCGTTCGTGTACTCTTCAAACAAATCTGTGCGCAAGCCTTCAGAAATGTTATCTAGATTATTGCCTACATCTACAACGGGATCCTTGTTAAATAATTTTAAAATTACACCCGCTTTTGCGGATGAGGTACGAGATGTAATTTCAGATCTCACTCTAAATTGCTCACAGTCATAATCGTTTAATCTTTTCGCCCACAACTCGGCGTGTGCATTTCGCGTTATGTCTTCCATGCGTTCTATTGTGCCTTGGAGTAGCAAGCGTGCAGCAATATAACAATGTTCTCCTACACCTAGACCGTTGCGTGCAAGAAAATATAAAGAAGGGTCGATGTACCTGGGTCGTGCCTTTTCAGGAAGAACAACTCCATAGTGCGTAATAATTTCGCTAAAAAAACCTTTTTGCGAACTGCCCTGAAAAGTTTTGGAAGACAGGAGTGACATGAACAACGATACAAGTGCCAGACTCTGTTGTGCACTTATGAACGGGCAAATTTCTCCGCTATTCCTAGGCCCAGAAGTTAGCTTTGAAGGAATCACGGTTAAGGTTCCATCTTTGCCTCGAAGAGAAGAACACATTGTGATATCAAAAGTCGGCTTTTTCAAACCGAGCTGCTCTAAACAACTGCTATCGAGGGCAGCGTTTTCGCCCCAAGAAAAAAGGTAGGAAACTAATGCCAAATTCATGTCTGAGTGCCATGTTTGAGCTTCCCGTGCATCGGTGCCTCTGTCGTAAACAGACATAGCCCACTTGGCAACATCTTGTATAGAAATTAAAAACAGATAAGGTCGAGGGTGACGCCGAGAACGCCATGTGCACGAGCCTCTAAATGGAATTATTTGTAGCGGACTTTCGGCACCAGGGTTACTTCGAGGGGAAAGAGAAAAATAATTGGACCCTGCCGCATGAATCTTCTCACAAAGTGTGCGTTTCTTACACGCCGCGTCATTTTTGTAGTTTCGAATGCACGAACCAATTTCCATTTCTGGTCGATATAATTTGGGAAGGGTTTCAAGCAAATAACACGTCGGCCCGGCAATTGACCCCTCGGCACCATTCTCGTAATATGATCTCTTTCCAGGCGGAAAGGGCTCGTAGTAACTGTTCCGTTCTTCGGGGATTTTGGGTGGTAAAATCGACGTGTGCCTCTCCATTTCCCCAGACTGAAGTCCCCAGATCAAAGTTTCTCCTTTTGCACAAACAGATATAATCCGACCATACGAAATCTGCCAACAAACAGCAAGAATTGGCGCTGGGTGGCCTTGCAAATGGTGCAACCGTTCAACATTTACATGTTCGCGCGCTGCCAACGTTACGATGTACACGTTGATCGCACGGTCCTCACCAACAGAACAAAATGTTCTCTCTTGAAAACTACTGCTTCGATATACGACTTGCTCCTTAGGTGTTTTGGGAGACAGAATCTCACGGGATAAAGCAACAGACACATAAGTCACTGGTCCATGATGCCCAATATGTGAAAAGCATAAATTTGCAGTAGTACAAGGCGACTTGCGCAGTTGAAGTTTGCTTAAATCGACGGTGAAGGTCCAAACCCGTACACTTCCATCGCTACACCCACAAATAAGTATTCTAGTAGCCAGAGTTCTTTCCCCCTGTGTGTATTGTTGCCGGGCCCATGTAGGGCATGCCATAGACGTACAACTCACACCTCTTATACTTTCCTTTCCGGTGCAATTAACAGTCAGAGGGCACAAATCATATGGTAACGAAGATAATCTTATAAGACCATCCTCGAACGCTCTAATTACACATCCAGGTGTTTCCATTACAATGTCAATATGATGGTCATGGACAACCAGTGCAGCAGTGCAACGACTACTGTACGGAGGGGTTATAAATGCATCAGCAACTTTAAAAAAAAATTGACGATCGATTCGTGTAATCTGAATCTCTTGAGCGATGAGACCAGACAAATTGCGCGATATATTGAGAATATCTAGATCAACGGCCCAGCAATGAATACCGTCTCTTCCATTACTCTTGAAAACAATTAGAGCCCCACGGACAACTGACGCCACAATATTGGTATCCCCATTGTCATGCCCACTGCGGCAAACTGTCCCTGGAGAATATCTTGTGCAGTGCGAGATCCGATCTGTTCGCCAGGATAAAGAGGTGATCGGCGAGCTTGCCGTAGGGTCTCGAAGAATGCGCAACAACGGCCCAGGTTTGTATCCATTGATATCATCAAGAATACTGTATAGGCAACAATTGCCGCAAGCTGACCATAAAGCCAAAATATTTTGTTTTGCAAAAGACGCAGCCACCCACAAAAAACATTCAGCGTTATTACAGCATGTCTGCATTTCATCTCCGTGGTCGTGAGTGCAAATACGTGGGAATATTACTGGGCTATCAACATTTCCAGCGTTTAATGTTGACATTTTTTTGAGCATTGCAAGGTCAAGTAATCCCCAACAAGATGGACCAATTATGGCAAGCTTCAACCCGTCGGCGGAAAGACAAAACTGTCGCGGCAAAGTATCAACTGGCCCAAGAAATTTTATAGGTTTAACAGGCCAGCAGATGTTCCAAGATCTCAATTGCCAAACTAATTTACTTGTGCTACCGACGTCATCGCTACAGACGAACAGGTGCATTTTCGCGGCTCCAGTCAGCACCAAGATATCATTTGTTGCACTTTTGGAAGGGAAGGAAGATTTTGTTCGGTCATTTTCACCACTTGGCAATGTTAAAACATCAAGCACCCACTCTCCAAAGTTATCAACTTCTACATTAACCAATCTCGTTAGTGTATTGATATCAACAAATTCTATCGAAGGGAGCAAACCAAAAATGATTGCAATATTTGTGCCACCGATGGTGCGAATCGAGCGAAACATGAAGGTTTTGGTATCCGACGGTGCGGAACATATTCTTTTCATGCGTAGACACTGCCCGTCACGCAAAGTCCAGACACCAATTGTTCCTTCATTAGATAGGCTAATAGCCATTTCATTCCCCCACTCACTCGTGACAAACCCAACGTCAACAATTGGCTCTGGGTGCCCGAAGCATAATTTTTGAGGTTCCAACCTGATCAATTCCCTTCCTCGTCGACCATAAACAACTTTCCAAACAACCAAGATTCCATTGTTGCCTCCAGTCACTAGATATGCTCCAGATGGTGACAATCGTAAACATAGTATTGGGTGTGATGGTGGACCTTGGCAGAGAACAAAAGGCACTTCAAGTTTACTTGTCAGGGAGTTTACTCCCGTTGTGCTCGGTTTGAACGTTCCAGGGTTATGAGGGGAAAGATTTGAAGTCATGTTATCCACGGCGCGTCACCGTTACGAAAAACCATAACGTGAGGTATGCTTACTTAGCAGTTCAACACTTCTTACTCCGATTTTCGCGTGGTTCATGAAAAGTTCTGCGGGTTTAGCTCGTGGCAAAGAGTTCGCCTGGTGTTGAAGGACCATCATGACATGTACTCGCGTGATCAGCTAGCGGAATCGTCGTCCATCACTCCCAAATTTTAATATAAGAGTACTTGTGGTTACTGATATTTTAGTAGTTGGAGATTCGTTTAATACTATGCTGATAGACATCTACACACGATTGTAATCAAATCCGTCAGTTGTGAATTAGTTCGAAGGTATCCAACTTCTCTCACATACGTGACCGACACAATCATGATGATTATGCCACTGAACTCGACATGTGTGCGTTTAACGACACCTCTGAGCCGACGGGTGCTCCTCGATTTACACTCCTTCGCACGAACTTCTACGGTGTTCTCGGTGATGGGGGCAAACGAATCTATCCCCATCAAATACCGAAAATCCCACTAACACAGCAGCTATATAGGATCTACGCAGTAGTGGTACAACAATAACTGTGCCCGAACAACACACGCGTGAAATAAAAAGCATTACTCCGACCGCGACAAGCCGATTTTGCAGCATTTGAGTTAAGAGCGTACTGCTTTGCCGCGTATCTGGTACCACATTTGTCATTAAGTTAAGCTTAGCTTTCAGCCTTGCATGCCGCATATTTATTATAAATTTCGCAGTTTTTGCACTGCGCACTTCATATCATCATTCTGCTTGATGTAGAATGGCACACTGGCTCATTCGCATTGTCCACATCAACTATTCCATTACTCCCATTCCGACCATCGCAGCGATTGTCTCCATAAACATGCGTATTAACTTAGCCATGCCGTGGCCTTATTGCCACCTTCACTGAGCGGTACGTTTCATTGTGTAACCCAACTAAAAACCGCTGCCTTTTCGTTTAAGTAAAATCAAGGTGCCATTACGGAGATGCATGGTCAACACAAGTAGAAACCAAATAAATTTGGAAAAACACTCGCCATTTTAAAAGGGACGAAAGAGTGGTTATCGAAGGGGTTACCTCCTCATAGCAATTGAAGCACGTGCCATCTACAGACTTGCAATGACCAGGAAATCCATCAAAGACTCAATCAGACTCGATCAAAGAAGCCGGTTTCTCACGTGCCACACGAGTATCACAGCTACAGACTCGATGCCGTTCCTTCGGCAAACCGCAATTTCGGCAGCGGACAATATGACGAAGTGGCTGAAAGGTTCTACTCGATCTATTTCGTATCCTGCGTCGTGAAGGTGTAGTCTTACGCTTGGGGACTGCAAAATAAATTAGGCCGAATAGCCCGATGCAATCGATTCGGCAACGATAGTAGCGCGCGTTGATTCTATCCTGCATGTATGACGTCCCACTAAAGGGCGCATAAAAGCTGTATTTTGCCGTAGTCAATAGACGAGACAGTTTGAACGCCATAGTTAATTTTGGATTTTTGTTCTGCTCTGAACGGCAGGGGGAGAAGTAGTCGTGAACGTTAAAAAAATACCTGTACTAGAGTTTTCATCGATTTCCAATTTGCGCTTTTTTCGGTTAACCAGCTAGCATAAACCGTGCACTATCAGATGGCATCGATATTCCAACGGCTTGCGACCGCCTCCAAGATTTGTAGCACTGATAATTAGTGATACAAGCAACTGCTGCGAAGTATTTTGAAGGCCTAGGACTCATGACTCTCGACTCTTGACACGACAGCTTAGAGCGACAATTTTAGCACTCGCGATCATATAGTATCAATTTTTTCATTTAAGTACAGACTATTTGACTATGTGTTACGATCACTCTATTGTGTTGTTGATGTACAGGCAGGCAGGACGCGATTTAATTTTTGTTCGTGTGACCGGATGACTGGCCGGATGTTTGATTTTTGTGGTTTGTCATCTTATTCAATGTTATTTACCACCCAATATTCAGTGGTAGCTTCCGATGAGGTGAACTCATCAAGATTTCCCACCGTAATGGTATTTTGAGTCTAATCAAAATTGACGACTTCCGAGATTCTATTCTGGTGAGTAATGGAAAAAGCAGATGGAGAAGTCAAATTTGTTGACGTGGAGTATGTAGAGCGAACGACAGCGACTATGGATGGCGCTAAAAGTGCCGATGCGCACATATTTATTTTCCGTATCGGATCGGCTATGCCCTCTCTTATTTGATCACGAAGTTGTCGTAATAGATCTTAATCTTTTTCTCAAGTACGTATGGTGAAACTGAAACATATCGAAGACCGTGGCGTCACAGTTGCCTGGAGTCCGAAAGATATTTCGAGTACTTTGCTTGCCGCTGGGACGAAAGAGGGGGCTGGTGGTTCTTTCGGGGATTATGGAGGTAAGCTAGAGTTTTTTTCCGTCGACTTATCGAATGATACTAGTATCATGGTACCGGCGGGAACTGTGTCTACTAGTGTAAAATTTGGAAGCCTTGCGTGGAGTTCTTACGCACCAACTGGTGAAAGCAAGTTTTCTAAAGGTATGGTAGCTGGGGGAATGACCAACGGCACTATATCCATTTGGGATCCACAGGCCGTTTTGTCTGGCGCATCTGATCGTTGCTGTTTAGTTGAGTTAAAAGCTCACACGGGCATTGTATTTGCTACTGCTTTTAATCCTCATAAACAAGGCTCTCAGCTTCTTGGTTCTGGAGGTGAAGATTGTAGTGTCTTCATCACTGATCTCAGTAAACCAGAAGTGTCTAACGTCTACACTCCTGGTGAAGATATACATACTAAACACTCTTCTCCGGTCACCAGTTTGGCATGGAATCACCAAGTTATTCACATATTAGCGTCAGCATGTTCTCGGGGCAAGTGTATCATATGGGATTTGCGTCAGAAAAGACCGTGGTGTCAGTTGCAAGAGCCGAAAGGTGAGCCGTTTTCAAAAATCCAGTGGAACCCTCCGGGATCCTCTGAAGTACTTTTAATGACAGCATCAAGTCAAGGTGTCAAAATTTGGGATCTTCGTAAAAGCACGTTGACACCGATGGTCGAACTTGGGCAACCTGGGGTGCCCTTTAATGGGGTTGTGGATGCAGCATGGTGTTATCAAGATGACGGCCTCGTCATTTCTTGCAGCGATGATAACCGAACGTTGGTTTGGGATTTGTACTCTTGTTCTGTTGTTGATGAGATGAAACACTGCGGTGGTGTACAAACTTCTGTAGACTCTTTGGATTGGGAAACTTGGGAAACGCAACCTTCGAAAAGAGTTGAGTCGTTTACGAGGAATTTGGCTTCAAAAGAAACTTCTCAATCTAATTACATAGGGGGGATGAATAGTAGTGGTGTACGTGAATTGTGTTGGTCTCCATCTTTACCAGGGGTGTTTGCAGGGTGTACTTTTGACAGGCAACTTCAAATTAATTGCGTTTCTGCCCCTCGTGGCAGCTCGAGGGCACCGAAGTGGATGAGTAGACCATGTGGTATTTCATTTGGATTCGGTGGAAAGCGTGTTGCATTTACTTCATCGTCGAGTTGTGTCAGTGTTCATGCGATTGTATCTACCGAAGCTTTGCCCATGGATCTGGAATTGATGGTGAAGATGGTGGATGGAAATAGTTTCCAAACGTATTGCGAAAGCAAAGTCTCAACTTCAAGTTCTTCTTATCAGCGAGATGTGTGGGATTTTCTTCGATGTTCATTATTGGTTAATCCTCGGCAAGAGCTGTTAAATACTCTGGGAAAACATGGCATGAGAAGTGTCGGAAGTAATTCTCGGAGTACTCGCGGCAGTCCCGAGGATTTAAGAAAAATGGAAAAATCCCATGTTACAAACTCTGACGATGACATTCGACATGCATTATGTGTCGGTGATTTTGATGGGGCTGTTCAATTGTGCATTTCAGAAAAACGATTCCCCGATGCATTGGTAATTGCGAGTTTTGGAGATTCGGAAAGAAAGCTCGGGCTTTTTCACAGGGCCCAGCAAGCATATCTTGAATGCCAGAATCGGCCATTCTTCTCTTTCCTGGCATCCCTTGCAAACCGTCAATTTGATCAACTTCTGGAACAAACTGATGCCGAAAACTGGAAGGAAACGCTTTCCATTTTTTGTTACACTGCTTCAGATCATGAGTTTGGTGTTCTGTGTGATCGCCTAGGAAGTCGTTTGGAAGAAATCAACGAACATTCCGCAACCCTATGTTATATGTGTTCAAGTAAGACCGAAAAATTGCTTTCGTCGTGGCTTAAGAATCTTGGTTCTTGCATGGATGGGTTAAGTGAATTTGTTTCAAGGGTTATTGTCGTGCGATTTGTGAAAAATGTTAATTGTGTCCACGGTGCCATAGCCAAAAAATTTTATGAGTTTGCCCAATTTCTTGCTTCTTTTTCATGCCTCGAAGCGGCTAGAGCCATTCTTTCTTGCATTGATACCCACACGACGGATTCTTTAACTTTACACTTTCGCCTTTATTGGTCCCATGGTAAGCACATTTCATCGCCTCCGTTGGATCCATTTGCATCATTAAATGATCTGCATAATTCTAGGCAGCAGAATGCCGTATACCGTTCAATGGTGGAATCAGAAAGGTCAAACGTAGGAAATGAAGTCAATGGGAAACCGGTGGCCCATGTCGGGCATGTTTCATCCAACACGACGATTTCAAAGTTGCCGTCAAGAGCGTCATTGACAGGGGCACTCGCTGATTTGAGCACTAGTGATGCCAACACAGTCTCCTATCATGCAAGAAAACTGGACAAGTATGAGCGTGATGGTTTTATAACTACTGCTGGAAATTCCCATCTGGCGGCGAAGTATGGCAATCTGAACACAAGCAGCCGGCCAACGCTAACACATACTCCGGCGAAAGCCGCCTGTTTAGCGGAGGATGATACACAAATGATATTCGAGACACTGGAAACACTTCATCATATGCTGTCACACCTCAGATCGTCAGGCATTATGTCGAAAGGGAAGAATGGTAGCATGGTTGCCAAATCTATATTAGCACAGAAAATAGAAACCCAGACTTTGTCTGAAAAGTTGTGTCTTCAAGTGAAATCAATTTGTTCATGCATAAGGGGGGGGAACTATAAAGAGGCACTGCAACTTCTTCAACCAATTGTTTTGTTGTCGTGGTCAGAAGAAAAGGATTGGTTGAAACCCTTGAAATCTGCTTTGGTTTTAGCAGAGCGATCGTGACTTGCATTGATAAATATGGGGAAGACTGCATTAAACATCTACCGTTCCGCGCAGGAGTAATGAAAAATGGGATTATACTTGACAAACTGCAATGGTTTTTCGGAACAGAATAGTTTTTACTGAAAAGTGTTGTGTCCGCAAAACACGGGGTGCGTAATAGTGTGTTGTTAGGTAGGTTTCGTAATAATAATGTAATTGGTAAAAGTTAAACGTAAGGTATCCTATCCTAACTGCTTCACAAAGTCATCACGTGTGGGCACACGCATCCGCGCGTACGACACCCGTGTAGGCGATTCATCAGTGTTCAACTTAAGAAAGAGAAGGAGAACAGTGAGTTTTCAGGGGCTTCTATGGCGACGGCGAAGAAACGGGGCCTTCCATGTAACTCTTTGACCCAAGATAAGAAATAGTGCAGTACTTTACGACTTTTATAAAAAAACATCATGGTTGGAACCGGTGGACTAAACAAAGGAAACGTGCGTTTGTCCGAGCGTAGGCGTTTCCTTGCTTACTGTCGCCCTGTGTGGTTTTGTTGGGTTTCTTACGCACACTATCGTGCTATGCGTGCGGAAAAGTATAGAGTTTCGCGTCAATATTATTATTTGAAGTGTCTCAAAAAGTGCGTCTCCTCGTGGCGAAAAAGTGTTTTTCTGTTAATGCGAGAAAGGGTGTTTCGTGAAAAAAAGATCGAAAACTTCCAGGGCCCGCCAACTTCTTTCATACGTGGTAAAGATACGCTTCTCGAGCATGCACATTCCATTATTCACTTGCCATTCGAAGACGTAGTGTTAATGGCAAAAAGACCCCGTCCAATGGATTCCTCGGATAATTGTGTTGACTAGAATATCATATTTAATATTTCATTGACAGGAACTTAATTTTATTTTAAGTTGTGTAGAATATGATATATATAAATAGTATATTGGCTGTTATATATAATTAGTAGTATATTGGCTGTTATTTACTTAACTAAACTTGA
>JACKZZ010006110.1_pt1 | contig 15678 bp, 18 predicted proteins | sample 8027871 | NCBI WGS metagenome assembly JACKZZ01 (sample SAMN15724774, study PRJNA655200) | protist metagenome | isolation source: fluorescence activated cell sorting (FACS) single amplified genomes of... | place: USA: West Boothbay Harbor, Gulf of Maine | collected 2000-07-19
AAGGCACGGCAGGCAAAACGAAATCACCCCAATCGCGAAAGTCGTCAGCAAAATCCAAGTCGCCGCCGTATGATGATGGTGGAAAGCGATCGTCGTCGTATGCTGGCGCAAAAAAGTCGGACTTCTTTGGTGGCCGAGCGCAAAGTGTGCGCGGCGCAGACCACAATCGCAATGCAGAAAACGGAAAGGATAAGAGGTAAGTGACGACGGAAAAAATTCCGCACTTGCTGGGGGACCTGACTCTTCCAAGAAATGTGGCTTGGTAAGTGTGTTACGAAACCATGCAGTCGGCACGGCGTCGTTCTGATATCTCATGATCTATCAACTCGCCGATGCGCACCCAGTGCCGCGTGAGTTATTCTCTGTATAGCTGCGGCGTGTTCGCGAGACTCTCTCTTTGCATTTGTCGTCCGTTTTCCCCGGTTGCAGTGGTGGTCGACATTCATGCAGCGGCGCCAAAGGTTTTTTGCGTTGGTCATTCGTTGCTGCCAGCGGTCGTGTCGGTGTGTACTCGAGTCGTTGAAGGGCTTGCGGGCGCGCATGCAGGTCGCATGAGGGCGGCTACTGCCGGCGTGCGGCACGTCGGAGGTAGCGTGCAAAACAACGCACAGCATGGCTCTAGCGGCGAGAGCACTGCACTACCAGTCGCGAAATCGCATATACAGGTCGTGGTTCCATCCGAAAAAGAGGCAAAACCCCCGGCAGGGTGATTTTTCAGGGTCAGAGGTCTGGGGAGGATCAAAAATCAAAAATTGAGAAAAAAATAGTAAAAATCTTATATGAACAGAGTTTGATCTTATAAATCTGAATGTTTTAAATAATATGAATCAATATAAATGATTATAAACAGACAATTGATTGTGTTTCAATGAGATTTGTAGAAAAATCGACAACATGAGCAGTTCATTCGAGGCTGTTTCTCTTTTCTAAGTGGGTGTTCTCATGTATATGTTGTATCTAATGAGTCTAATCGTGTTCAAATACTCTATATAAGGCAATACGTCTCACAATTGAGACGAACGCGCGATTTTGGTGATTCCTGGGCTAAGTGGGGGGTCATCTGGGGCATCCATGGGAGTTCTCGCGTCTCCGTCGACCAAGTTGGCGTCTGGGTCCGCAGTCCGACGGTCCTGACGGGGTTCTTTCCATGTAGGAGAGCAGTTGGCGGCGCGTAGACCCGGATGTTGAACTCTGAGGACTCGACTCTTGGAGCACGGGCGGAAAACTGGACGAGGGCGAGCACATTCCGCGACATGATGTTCCGATGGTTTGGCAGATGCTTTTGAGTTGCTCGCGGCACAGCTGGCGGGTGCTCCCATGACTCGGTGTAGTTGTCGCTAGTTGACAGTGGGTGTGATATCGAGGTGTCGACAAACATCAGGACAGTTTTTTTTGTCGATGTGTTTTGAACTATGGGCAGAGTGCAGTGGACGAATGCGATCTACGGCAGTGCCGACGAAAGGAGTTGCACATGGTCCGCGACACGACGGACACACACACACATCATCAAGATCAAGAAAATCTATGCAGTTGCAGTGTGGATGTCCGAGTACATGTTGCGATTTTGAATATCTGTTTGCCGGTCGGCAATCTGGGCAGGCAGTGTCGTGTCACCAAAGATTCTGAGGATCATCATCATTGCATGCGGTACAGTGTGATAGGGGATGTTAAGGATTGCATGCGGTACAGTGTGATAGGGGATGTTAAGGATTGCATGCGAGTCTCCCCATTCCTAAGAAGATGGGTCTACGAGCGTTCAAAAATAAACAGGCGATAGCTACACTCTACTCGGACAAGGCAAAATTCTGGCTCTCCAGTGTCTCTGAGTGGACTATCACAGTGTTGAGTCAGTGAACAAGTGATCCATGACGTCTCTCTGAGTCCTCTATCCCATTCTTGCGCATTTGTTTTTTCGGAATCCACATCGTTTCCTGCAACAGTATCGAGGCGGATGGGGCTTCGACTGCGTATTTCTGTCTGACACCAATCTACCAGGGAGACGCGGGGCAAGAGAGGACTGGGAGGCCGATCATGGGATAACGCGCAGCAGGAAGAAATGTGGTGGGAGACTTGACAAACAAATTTTATAATCCGCGAGTGAAGTGAAATTCGGATTCTGGCAAGGGTGCTTCTCCCAGTGCCCGTGGCAATCTCTTCTTGTTTGTATCTCCGGTAGGATGAGCAGTGAGCAGCGGGCGAAAAGATAAAAATAGGATACGATACACAGGTCCGATGGATAGCATTTTTCTTTTGATGACGTCGATATCGGGCGTTTGGTCTACTTGCATTCTTTTGGATCGAATGCCCACACGCACGTGAGGCAATGAGGCATAGCTAAGTCTAAATGTCAGAGGGCAGGAATGCCACGATGTTTGCGATGGCAACGCTACCGTTACGTCTTCATTGGCCCGTGAGTCACGAGGAAGTTTGAGGTCCGAACTCGGCATTTCCAGCGGGTCATGAGGATCAGACAACGGATAGATAATAGGCGAAGACGCAGCAGCATGCGCATGGTTTTAAAATAAAGAGGAAAAAGAAAACTATGCACGACGGAAATTGTCACGTCGTGGTCGTACTTTCGAGTCCTCTGGAGTCTCCATGGCCGAATGGGGGCGGCTTACCCGCGAGGGTGCGAGTGTCAGTGTCTTTACAGCAATATTAGGAGACTTTGGCATTGGTCGTTTTCTCCAAGCAGTGCAGTTGCTGCTACAGTCAGAATCACGTTAGCGGTGACGTTTTTTTCATTTTTCACGATGCAGTGGAAGTTTTGAAGTGTTGCTGCCGCGGAAAATGTGGCGGCAAAACCCGGATGCATCACTACGTCCGTGGAATTATCAAACGCGAATACGAAACGTTTTCCGGACATTGGCTCAGGTGAAAATACTTGGCGTGTCGGGTAGAGTCGCATACTTCGGCAATGGTGGGTTTGGAGTGTTTTTGGCGGAAAGTGCGGTGGTATAAAGCCGGATGCATCAATGCGTCCGTCGAATCATCACAGGCGACGGCGGGACGCTTTCCGGATATTGACACACCTGAAAATATTTGGACGTGTCGAGTAGAGTGGCATGCTGCAGGAGTCGGAGGTTTGGGCTGTTACCGTAGAAAATGTGACGGCAAAAACCGGAGGCATCGCAGTACCCGTGGAATTGTCAAAAGCGAGTGTGCAGGCGCTTTGTTGGCTTTACCATAGCTGAAAATATCTGGGGATGCCAAGTAGAGTGGAAAGTTGCGACAGTGGCTGCTCTGGGGCGGTGCAAGGAAAGTGTGACGGAGAAATCTGAAGCGCTTATTGAACAGTGCTAAAGGAGGCATCAATGGTGGTTGTACAAGTGATATTTATTGAGTATTTGATTACAAGGCATGATTAAATTAAATTTTAACATTACTTGGCTGCTAGTGTAAGTGTTTATTGCGGTGGTGTAAGATAAAACATTAAAAAAAAGAAATATGTAAATATGTTTAAAACATTAATTAAAAACTCAAGTAGTATTTTTGTGTTATTGTTTATATGTTCGCAGAGACAACATATTGTTTGAATTAAAAAATATTGTTCATCGAGTGGTTCGAATCTAAGGACATGTTGTTCATCGTTTTCATGATCATCGTTCATGCGTATTGCACTTGTTCGGACTCATTTCTTTCATCCCCCGTGAGGACTCGTGTTGTCATCTCTTTGCTTCTTGAATTCGTCACGACTAGCATCATCATTTGTTGTTCGCAGAATATGGAAGAAGCACTAGCAGCACCAGAGTAGTTCCGTCCCTGGTGATGATCGTTGATCATGTCAGATATCACGCGATCAATATCCAAGAAAACTTGTTTCACAGGATGTGTTGTCTTTTTTGAATCTGATAGTTAGTAGAAAAAATGGAGGGTCAGGACATCGACGCGGATGTGGTCGCAATCGTTATTTTCCTGGTGGTGCTCATCGGGATGTTTTGCTTCGCTCTCTCCCTGCGTGATCCGCCGCGGTCTTTATCCAGTTATCAGTGGTCCTTATCCAGGAGCCGGAGCAAGGGTAAAAATAATCATAGTCACGAGAACCTGGACGGTGGTAATGTTAATAAGAATAAGTCATCCTCCCTGCAAAAATCCGTGAGTAAGAAGAGTCTGCGGAACAAGAAGCGTACTACTACTGCGAAAATGGTCACTGATGCGCTTGCGCCCGAGGAGGGTAAGAGAGGATCATCGGTCAAGCCCGACAGGAGAGGAGGCTTGGTGCAAAGGCAAGGCTCGGTGCAACAAAAGCCAAAGCGAGGCTCGGTCAAGAGACTCGGTTCAGGGGTGGGTTCGCGGAGAGGTTCAGTGGGATCGCAGAGAGTGAGGCGACCTTCAGTGAAGCGGCCATCTGTGCGACCTCCAGTGAAGCGGCCATCGGTGCGACCTTCAGTGAAGCGGCCATCCGCCAGGGTCGTGGTCCCGACGGAACCACCGGAGGGGGGAGAGACCGAATAATAACGATATTGCGAGTGCTCACGGTGGAAGGAAATGCCACCGAGCACACAGCATCCTATCATCGCGGGTTGAATAGGAGCCCCATATTATATGGAAGGAGGAGTGATGGAAGATGATGAGATATTGAAAAGAGCATCCACGACGAGAAAGTTATTAGTGAACAGACGAGTAGACGCGAAGATTTTGATTCGCCGAGCGAAATCTGTGATTTACAAGATGAGTAGTCCAGCAGAGAGCATAGAATGAGAATCAGAAAGTCAGAAAAACACAAAGAAAAAGCTGCAGATGACACATTGGAGTTTGCAGCAAAAAGAAAAAATTTGAATACCCATACCCCGAAATCCAAGACAAAACCCCACACACACCCCAGTGTGTATATATATATATATAGCAAAGATGGTATCCGGGGTGTCAGTGAGCTATCATTTGCTAGTTAGTCCCCTCCCCAAGACACAAGACAGTTGAATCCCAAATGTCAATCCGACATTTATAACATAAACAAAATTATGAGGACTCCTGCTACAGGCAATGATGAGAGACATTGTTCATCGAGTGGTTCGGATCCAGAGACATATTCTTCCTCATCCCCAGGAGGGATGATCCTCGTTCATTTGTTCGAGAACCTGCTCGTACGTATTGTTCTAATTGTTCGGATTCAGTTCTTTCACCAGGACTCGTGTTGTCCTTATCGAATTCGTCACGAATGATCATTTGTTGTTCGCAGTTGTTCGCAGAACATTATGGAAGAAGCACTAGCAGCATCAGTTCCGTCCCCGGTGATGATCGTTGATCATGTCAGACATAATCATGTGAACGGACGTTGATGTCAATAATCCAAGAAAAGTAAAAAAACTTGTTTCATCACAGGATGTGTTGTCTTTTTTGAATCTGATGAAAAAATGGAGGGCCAGGACGTCGACGCAGATGTGGTGGCAATCGTTATTTTCCTGGTGGTGCTCATCGGCATGTGTTGCTTCTTTTGCTGCCTGAATCACGGCTATCATGGGCCAAAAAATCATCTTCGAGTGGCCCAACCCTTAAAAAAGTCTTCGAGAGGCTCCTCCTCCTCCAAGAAAGGCAGTTTCAGGAGCAAGAAGGCCGTCTCCAGGAGCCGGAGCCTACCTACTATTTTTAAGGGTAGTAATAGTAACAATAGCCTAGACGGGGGGAGACTAGATAATGCTAATAATAAGTCAGCCCGGCGAAATTGCAAGAAGAGTCTGCGGAAGAAGCCGACTACTGGGAATTTGCAAGCGAGCCCTGCGCCCGAGGGTGGTAAAAAAGCCAGAGGCTCGGTGCCAACGCGAAGCTCGGTGCTGCAACCGCGAGGCTCGGTGCAAAAGCCAAAGCGAAATTCGGTCAAGAGACTCGGTTCAGGTGGATCGCGGAGAGGTTCACTCGGGTCGCGGAATGGGAGTCGACGACCGTCGCTGCGGCCTTCAGGGGTGGTTCGTCAAGGGAGTCGGCGGCCATCATCAAACAAGGCCATCCCGACGAAACCACCGTTCCGGGGAGAGACGGAATAGCAAGAGCTATATAGCCATATCTGATTAAAAGAAGTGACGCAAGAGTCAGAACTCACTACTGTCATTGTCATTGCAGGATCACTGCTGTGTATAAGCGACTACTGTTTTAGTTTTAATACGTGAGTATTGCCACAACAAGCACCGAGTTCTTCGATGGTACAACCTTCGGAAGGCGTCGATAAGAAATGGAGAAAAACTGCAGCTCCTTGTCAGTTCGTTGTTCTCGATTTGTCGTGTCGGTTGATCATTGCGCACTTTTCACAGATTAATATCGGCATCAAATTTTTGTCCTTTGTCCGTTGATAGTGGTGGTGCGGCAACTTAGCTATACACAATCGGATTCAATTTAATTTACACCGGACCGAAGTCCAGCTTCGAAGAAGTTCTTCTTGTTCACAGCACTACAAATTCATCCTGAAAAAGATTCTTGTAGTAGTCCCTTCAATCGCGATTCTAGACGAAACGTGTCAGCAAAAGGTCCCCAGGTGGTTTGAACCACTTCGTAGATGGTGTTAGGTACACTCGACATCGTTTTATCATCATCTCTTTGCGATCGAATCGAACAACATGTTATCGAATTTGGACAACATCTTCGGTTTCCGGATGCCGATGACCGCGGTTCTGGGACCGACATTGCTGAAGAAAAAGCATTTCGCCATGACACCATCCAGTATCGAGACGGTGGAGACGGACAGAGAGCTAGCAGAAACGGACGTACTCTATTTTTTTTTTCTGGATTCAAACACATCAGATCGATCAGACTCCTCAATTGGAATAATTCCCCAATGCCTCTCCTCATCATCTCATCACCATTTTATTGAAAAAATAATTGAAAAAAAATGAATCAATGAATCGGATCCCCCCCATAGTACCATTGGCATGGCATATTCAAATTTCAACACAAGACAACTGACAACACAACATGCATCCTCGAACACTCACAGTTGATCATCCTTTATTTTTCTGCGCATTGGTGTCCTCCTTGTCGCCAGTTTACGCCGCGTCTGATCCAGTTTGACCAGGCCGCGCGGATGTTGGGTCGTTCTCTGAAGATCGTGTTTTGCAGTCTTGACAAGACCAAGGCCGAATTCGACAACTACTACGCAAGCATGCCGTGGTACGCGGTGGATTTTCAGGTCGCGGTGGGACAGCAGCGCACGCAAAACCTCATGCAGCAGCTGCAGCTGCGGGGCGTGCCGTCCGTTGTTTTTTATCATAAGAATGGGAAGATCGAGACCGACGGGCGCAACAAGATTTTGGAACCCACCTTTTTAGCGAATTATCCGATTGGGCTGGATTTGCGGTTCTACAAGACGCTGGTGGGAGTCAAGTTCGAGCCCGGCTTTCACGTGAAGCACGATAACTCCGTGTATCTGGGCGATATTTTTCCGGAGGGCGGCAAGGAAATCGCGGGGAGAAGCGGGGGAAACGGAGAGCAGTGTACAAAGTCGAACGCGGCTCCAGTTGTGGATCCGTTGAGGGTGGAGGTGGTGCTGCCTAATTCCGATGATGATGCCGCAGCTGGACTATCCATCGACGACAACATCCTTGAGATCGAGGTCGAGGAGGGTTTTGAGGTTTTCCAGTTCCAGCTCTTCAGCATAACTGGCATCGAGCCCGAGAAGCAGCGTATTTTCATTGGCACGAGCGCCGTGCAGTGCTGCACGCCAGAAATGAAGGCGAAAATGGACGCGAAAGCGAATGGGGGAAGTGGGAAAGGTCCGAATGATTCTTCTGGCTCTTCCCCTTCCCACCCTTCGAAGTTGCCGCGCACCGATGCCCTGTATTGGCGCAAGCTCATTCCCGGCACGTTGGAGGCGAAGGACTTCCGGCAAACGCTGCAAGTCTTGAACGCCGTGAAGAAGAAGAGTTGGAACGCGGAAGGGTTTTTGCCGCGAGTGTACGTGTTGGGCAATTTTGTGGACGAAGACCCGTTCTGCTTCGGTATGATGGTCGAGGAAAACCCATCTGTAGTCCAGGTGCGACAGCAGTATCTGCAGCAAGCGGTCGCCTCTCTGAACGTCGCACCGCAGCAGTTCCAGCGTTTTGTGGGAGACTGTCGCAAAGTGCGCGGATACGAGCAGCCGAGTCTGCAGCGGGCGTGCCTGTCCTGCATACCCATACCGCTCATCTACGAAAGAGCGAGGGAGGGGATGAAGGGCGAAAACAACAAGGGAACATCAACATCATCTGCGAACAATTTGCTTCCTCAGTGGGACCGCGAATTTCTGGGTAAGCTCGCGCAGTGGTTCAAGAAGGATTTCTTCCGGTGGCCCGCCGGCAAGCCGCGGTCGGTGCATGCATCGGATGAAGGTGTGAAATGTTCCAACCAGGGCGGAGAGGCCGCCAATGAGTCCGAGCAGATCTTCGGCGCGGGCAACACGGAAAAGTACAAATGCGACCGCACGCAGCAACTCCAGCGGTTCCCGCGCTACAACAACGTTCTGAAGTTGTTGGAGACGCGACTAGGCCGCTGCGGCGAGTGGGCCAACTGCTTCACGGCGATGCTGCGAGCGGTAGGTTTTGAGGCGAGGCACGTTGTGGACCATACCGACCACGTGTGGAGCGAGATCTTGCTGAAAAAAACAGGACAATCCACCGCCGCAGGAGGACAAGAATCCACGACTGCCTCCTCCTCCTCCTCTTCCTACCACTGGGTGCACACCGACTCGTGCGAGTGCGCCATCGATTCCCCGCTGGTCTACGAGCAGGGGTGGGGAAAGAAATTGACGTACTGCATCGCCTACGGCCGGGATCACTGCGTGGATGTGACGAGGCGGTACACGCGGAAGAGAATTGGGGAGTTGACGCGGACGTCGCTACCGCCGGAGCCGGTGCTCAAGAACGTGCACATCATGCTGAGGAATTATCTGGAGGACGAGGACGTTGCGATCGCGCAGCTGCAAAAAATGAAGGCGAAGAGCATCCGGGACGCGAATCACAAGGAAATACTGGCGGTGCGGGCGGAGCGCTCGAAACTGCTCGAGAAACGGCGGGAGGCGGAGGAGAAGGAGTTGGCGGAGATGTGGGACAAGTACAACGCGGACGGTTTTCTTAAGAATCTAGACGCGAAGAATTTGAATGTCCGTGAGAGCGGGGACCAGGAGTGGCGGCGAACGAGGGGAGAGCTCGGGAATAAAAGTTTCGGGGGTTCGCACGGAGACACGAAGAGTTTCGATGACGCGCAGCCGGCGGATGGCGCGAAAATATGGAAGATTTGGGTTTGGGAGGGAGTCGAAGAGGGAGGATTTGTGCATGGTATACGAGATGTGTAATTTTTTACGCTAGACTAAAGCATTGTTGACTCTAAAGCATATGAGTAAGCCTTTAAGTTTTACTTACGGTCAGTCAGAATCGTATTCAAAAATCGCAGGCCTGCAGCTTCAGTACCGATCGCAGTCTTCGCCCAATCCGGCCCGCATCGCGAATGCGAACGAATCCGGCGTCCAGAAACTCGAATTAACGCTGGACGCGGATGAGCACATTACGCGAATATCCGGGCGGTCTGGCGCTATCATCGACCACCTCCAGGTCCTGACTTCGAAAAACCGAACGTTGAAGGCGGGCAAGAGTCAGGGCGGCTCGCATTTTCAGACGGACTTGGGCGAGATTCAGGGCATCTGGGGCGGCTACGGGGGGCATCTACACAATATTGGCGTGTACTACGCGAAGAGTGGTGCCAGTGCGGGAGGAACTTGTAGCACAGGAGCGGGGGTGGGGGCAGCATCGGCACCTCCTGCTCCGGGGACAGGGGTAAGCACTTCTTGTGGTGCTGGGGGAAATGATGCCAACACTAGTAAAAGTTGTACCAACAATGCAGGGGACTCCTCTTGCGCTCAAAAAGACTCGCTTCGTTGCGCGACCGCGGATAGCAGCAAGACAACCATCAGCGGTGACGGAGAGGTGAGTACGCGGAAGACGGTGCAGGAGCAGATCAAGGAGCTGTTTGCCGTGTACGTCAAGGAGGGTATGGCGCCCAATGATGCGGCTGCGAAGGCGTTGAAAGTGGTAAGCGAGAAAAAATGATCGCCTATAGGTGTGAAAGAGAAGAGAGGTCTCACTCACAATGTCCGAGTAAGTAATAAGTAATTAGTGGTGGCAGCGGGTGTAATGTCAAACCTGAGTAAGTAAAATGAAGTAAGTAGTTTCGCGTTCCGACTTGCTAAATGAATAATAGTAGTACTACGAGTTCAGTACACACAGGATATTGGTATCCGATAGAGTAAGATAACTAGGCATGCTGCTCAGCGCGGCCCGATGATCGTTCGGTGCTTGCTGTGCTGCGAACCGCCCGGGGTTGTGGCCACAAATATATTGCGAAATTGCGAAACTGAATTTAGTCCGTCGGGTTGTCCAGTGTTCGCGAAGAGTGTCAGCGAGTGATGGAGGATGCATTGTCGTTGCCTCTACTAACTTGCAATGCAAACACACATGACTATGACATCGTAATGATGTCACATCCAAACATAATTATTTGACATAATCCGATTTCTTGCGTAGAGGTCCTGTGGTTGTTTTTTTGACTCTCTCCGCCCTACGCGTATACGTGTTTTGTCGATCAATAAGCGTCAACCTCAATCGCGCGAAGATGGGTTGCACCGCCACGAAACTCGAAACTCGTGTGGGCGAGATCGGTCCGCCGGAATTGGGAGAATTGCGGGAGAAGCAAGGACAACAGCCGTCACCGACAACCACGGATTCCACCAAAGACAGTGCGGCGTATTATTTGCTTCCACAAGAAATTATTTTTAGCACCATCAGTGCCTGGGGCGTACTAACTCAATCAATACCATCATCAGTGAGTAGTAGCAGCATCATCATCGCATAATGCCATTGCCAACAAAAGTCACGAGTCACCACTATCCTTGGAAGCAATATAACAAGAAACAAAAAAAGTACTTAGCTTACCCCATCTTCTGTCTTCACATTGAAAAAATCCAAAACACCCCTCCTCCACCAATCGAAACAGCGGCCACTCCTTCTCCTCTCATCAGCAGAGTCAGTCCGTTAGTGTCGCCATCCGCGAGGGCCACCCGATCTCGCCTCCCGACGAACACGACGACAGTACGTTGCATTGTCCCTACGTCGAGACCACCTGTCCGCACTGCAAGGCGCTCGTGATGTCGATGAACACGCACGTCTGTCAGTCGCTCGATACGGATGAGATCAAGGAGCGGCTCCTCGTCGGCAATCGGCGCTACATGGCCGGCCGCCACCAGCCCAAGGTCGACGGGGACAATATCTTGTTCCGCCTCAAGATGAACTCGGGGCAGAAGCCGGCGGTGGCAGTGGTGGGCTGCGCCGATTCGCGCTGCAATCCGCAGGTGGTGACGGATTTGTCCGAGGGGGAGATGTTTATGACCCGCGTAGCCGGGAATTACGTAGGCACCAGTGTGGCGGGGAGCATTCAGTACGCGTGCCGGCACTTGGGGACGAAATTTGTGCTGGCGATGGGGCACACCAAGTGCGGCGCGATCGCGGCGGCGCAGGGCTTCGAGGGGTCCACGGTGGCTTCTGAAGACGATGATGCGTTGACGTCGTTGGTGAAGAATATTAAGGGGGCGCTGGACGACGGAGGCAGCTTCGGCGAGTACGCGGTGAAGGACGAATGCGATCGGGAACTGGTGAAGGAGCAGGTACAGAGTGTACTGAACTATACATCATCCATCGAGAGAAAAAATCCATTGTCTCGAGTCCCACGAATGAATCTCGCTCCTCAGGAAGTGGTCCAGTCCGACCTGGTGATTTCCAACGTCATCGAGCAGATGGGCATTTTGAAGAACGTGCTCGATGGCATCCCCGACGTTGCGATTTGCGGCGCCGTCTTCCACCTGGATACGGGCAAGGTGATGATGTTGCCCAAGTACGTCAAAAACAACCAGCTGCGGAATTTCACGCGGAAGTCCGTGATCGTCTCGCAGTGATTCATTGGAGGGCGTTTGAAATTTTAATGGATGATGAAGTGCATCTACACGTCAGATGAAGTTAATAAGTTTTATCAGACCTGACTCCATTTGTTGGTCTTTTTTGGTCAAAACAATTTTAAAAACAATCGACTTGAAATTTTTGTTTAAATTTTTCCCGCACACGGGGGACACAATCCGGAATCGACATCTGAAAAAGAAGTGACAGATGCATACGTTGACAAAAACGGTGCAGTGCGTTTCGTATGTAAAATTTTTGTATCACTCACTAGTACGTGTTGTATTATCATGTCCGAAGTCTTTGTAGTCTAGGTTCTACTATATGAACGTGTCCGCTCCAGCTCAAATGAACGTTGTTTCACAAAAACAGTGCGTTGACAGCATGGGAAGCACACACGTCACGCGCAGGTCGGAGGCGAGCAGACCGCAGGTATGATTGTCTGATCGATTTTCAGACGGAGAAAAAAATTCTTGCGCTCCAAGCTTCTCCATCCATACGGAGAAGCTGGATTTTTGTTCGTGGACATGATTAGCGGTCTTTGTTTTCTCATGCATGTCATTGGTCGTTGACATGATCATTAGCGGTTTCGAGTTTCAACACGAGATGGCACTGATCAGTTCTGCTTCTATCTCCGAGGATGGGTCGATGTTGTTCGTCAACATCAGCGTCCCTGAGGAGGAGGACAAGAAGCTGAGGCGTTTGAAATTCCCCGCTTGCTATCTTCGTGATTGTTGTGCCAGCAATTTTCACCGCCACACGTTTCAGCGATTGACGCCAATGAATCCGCTGGTCTTCCGGGCGAAAATGGAGAGCGTCGCTATCATTCGTAGTGGCGAAGGAAGTCAACTTCAAGAGGTCCAAGTTCATGAAGGGGAAACAGGTATTAACGAACAACAACAACAGCAGAAGGGCGACCGCCAGCTGCTCCAAATACTTTGGCGCCCGTCGACGGACGGTTCCAGTACTAGTTCCGTCGCCTCGACCTCAAGTCTTCTCAAGGAAAGTCTCGGCACCATGGGGGAGGTGTTGAATCTCGTGCCGGGGGAGCCGCGAAGGTCGGAGTTCTCGTCGTTTAGCCACGTAACGGACCAGATTTTGGCGCCCATCTCGCACTTTTCGGCCGACTTTTTCCTCAGTCATTCGCTCACGAGAGACGACCGCGAGGCACGCAGGACGGCAGAACTCTGCAAGATCCAGGGTTTAACAGCTGCGAATTTCTTCGACCAGAAGGCAAATCACCCGTTCGACTTCGAGGACTTGATGGCGGACGACGCCATTTGCAGTGAGTTTATCGACCGATTGTGGAGCTACGGCTTGGTGTTCATTCGAAACGTGCCTGCAGATTTGGTGGCATATTGCACAAGGATTTGGAATGATATGGATAATATGAATACTATGTCGAGGGCACGCAAAGAAATTGATTCGTCGACTTCCCATTTTCTCAACAGGAATGACAGATTGCGGAAACTTGTGGAGCAGGTCCTCTTGGAAGCAGAAAATAATTCAGGTACAACAACAGAACACTCTATCTGGAGCGGCGAGTTATTGGCCAATCGTATCAGCTATCTGCGCGAGACGAACTATGGGCGCAAATTCACGGTCAAGACTCGCTACGAGGACATCAATAATCAGGCCTACACGAACGCGTGTCTGCCGCTCCACACCGACCTCCCCTTCTACCGTGCTGCGCCGGACATTCAGATGTTGCACTGTCTCTCGCAGGCGCCGCTCGGCGGTGGCGAGTCGTTCTTTGTCGACGGCGTGGCTGCCGCGTTGAAGCTTCAAAAAGAGCGGCCCGACTTGTACGACCTGTTGCGGACTCGGAAAGTGCGGTTTGCGGACGCGAATGCGGAGTACTACCTGTATGACGAGAAATGCATCATTGAGGAGGAGAGTTTGCGCGACGATAGAAGTACGGGGGCTGGATGGACGGGTTGCAACGAGCAGGACGGTGACAACGATCAGGAAGAGGGTCAAGACGGCGATGGGGATGTCAATGCACCCAAGGGAAAGACAAAATCCGTCATCACCCGCGTCCACTACAACGAGGGCGTGCGTTGCCATCTGCTGAATACCCTCGCGCCCGAGGAGATTCCGAAATTCTACGAGGCGATGTACGAATTCTCGAAAATTCATTACAATGATGCGGAGCTGTTTATCAAATTCACGCTGGAAGAGAACTGCATGGTGGCGTTTAACAACAATCGTGTATTGCACGGGCGGTCGAAATTTGAGGATGGCAAGGATGATGCGAAGAGCACGGATGGGAAGAATGATGGCAGTGCGAAGGAGCCGAAAAAAGTCCGCCACCTGCAGGGCATGTACATTGACTGGGACGATTGCCTGAGCAGAAGGCGAGTGATTGACGGGGAAGTGGCGGGATATGGGGGGAGATGAATGAAAATGTATCGTTGTCCTTGTGAATTTGTGAAAAAACACCGTTGTTCCATGCAGTTCGGAATTGAGCGTTTTCGAGAGAATCTCATCCCAAGATCAAGAAGCAACGTATTCAGTGTTAATGAGTCCACCTGGGTCTTTTCAACGGCCATGTCTCCCGGTTATATCTCCACAACTCATGCAGCTGGCATACGTATACCTACCCAGACCCACAATTCAACTTTATTCATTCCCAATGTTTTCTGTCGAACGACAATGATAAAACAAAAAGTCGTTTCGGTAGACGTGCATGCTATAGGTTGATAAAAATTTTCTCCCAAAGAGCAGAGCAGAGCCGCGTGAGTAAGTAAATAAGTAGATGCATAGATCTGTCAATGGTGTAATTACTAGAACTCAGATTCTCAGAAACATTCGAAAGAAGTCCGCTGGCATCAAAATGGATCATCAATTAGCGTCACCCGCTCTGTCCGCTGGCCAAGAAGATCTGATCAGCAAGAGGAGGAAGGTGAGCAATGTCGACAACATCGTGGAGAAGGTCGACAACATCCCGGACGATACGGTTGTTGGCGTACCACTTGTATCCTCTTCATTGAGCCTGTTCTCTCGCGACACTCTAGTATCGCCCGGTACTTCTTCGGAAATTTGCACATCATCGGGTATCACGTCGGTTTCCTCGTCTTCCGATGACGAGCAGCAGCAGAAAAAACAACATCCCGTGCATGGCACCAGCGTGTCTGGCACCAGCGTGTCTGGCAACAGCAGCGTTTTATTTTGCGACGATCTCTCCGAGTGGCCGAAACTCGTTCGCGAACCGGGTGCAGAAGGTCTGTGCGCGCGACGACCGCTCGATAGCGCCCGATTTCAGACGGTCGCGGATGCGCTCTTTGTGGATCCGAATCTCCCGGTTACGTCGGAGATTCGGGACTTCCTTACGATCGACATGAACAACGACACTCCATGTATAACGCTTACGATGATCCTGCAATGAACGAAAACACGATGCTATGGCTGTGAAAGAGGATTGACAGTGACTGACAGATGATATGTATGCCGATCGGTGAACAAGGATGACTCTCCACTGTATCGGTGCGCTCGAACACACTGCTGCACTTGGTCATGATCAATACTCGGTTTTTGCTTCCGAATAGACTCTAGCTCCCCAAGAGGAATAAGTACTGATTCTCGATAGAAATCGCCATACAAGAGTGAGTTTTTTCCAAAATCAGCTCGAGAAGTACGGGTTGAAATTCTTGTGTTCAATATTCAAACTGATGTCATTTTCTTGAAACTGCATCTAGTTCACACTTATTACTATCGGTGTTGGAAAGAATTATCGAGGTCGGACCCGCCGCGCCCCCTCGCCCCAAACGCCATA
>JACKZZ010002402.1_pt1 | contig 15668 bp, 10 predicted proteins | sample 8027871 | NCBI WGS metagenome assembly JACKZZ01 (sample SAMN15724774, study PRJNA655200) | protist metagenome | isolation source: fluorescence activated cell sorting (FACS) single amplified genomes of... | place: USA: West Boothbay Harbor, Gulf of Maine | collected 2000-07-19
CTCGACGGCATAATTAGGCAGAAGTTATTCTAAAATATATTATTATTATCTACGAGGACTCGTATACGATCTACGAGGCCGTACGAGGAGGTAGGTATTATTTTTAATGAACATTAAAAAAGCGATCGATCATTCGGTCGGTGGTATTGAGTATTGACCATATTTTTTATTATATTTATTAGTTTTTGTTTGTATCCTTTTGTTTTCGTTGGTTGAGAAGAGGTTGAATACGATTCCTCAATAAGGAGGAGGAGGACCACGAACATACTCAACTAGAACAACGGAAGAATCCAAAAAAAAAGAAAATGATGATGAAGAAGAAAAAAATAAAAATGTCCTTTTTATATTATTATTATACTACAACAGGTAAATACCAAGACAATAAAAAAAAAAATCTTCTATCTTTTTTTAATAATAATTATTATTAGAAATTCTTCTTTTCTTTTTCTTCTTCCATTTTTTTTTTTTTATAATTATTTTTTAATTACCAAGGTATTATTAGTTAGAGTAGTAGTACTATTATAGAGAATACCAAGTTCTTCTTCTTCGTGAAGATGATTAATTGGATTCATTTACTATTATTATTTAAAATAAAACAATCTATCTCTATTAAATTATGCATTAAGAAAACGGACAGTGTTTTATCTTTGCATGAAATTCAACAGAAATTAAGCAAAAGACATATCATCAAAAACAAGAAAGAACGGAAGGGAAGACGAAAATACAAACAAAACGCACACCACCATGCCGAAAACAGCCCCCAAACAGACGGTCGTTGATGCGGCTCACTCTGTCATTTCATCGTTAAGGCAAGACTCCAAATTCTCCTACAAGTGGAACAAAAAAGAGTGGTACACAGGGAGATTGATTAATAGGGACTCAAAATCATCAGGGAAGTACTGGTGGACAGTTGTCTGGGATGACGATGGCTCGCAGTCTCGAGTAAACTTGAACCCTGCCTCGTGGCAAAAAGGGAACTGGGCACTGTTGACCAAAGGACGCCCAAAGAAGCGAGTTGTAAGGAAGAAGGAGCAGAGGGCCCCGGCAACAAAAACGACAAAGGAAGGGGGGGAAAGCACGTTGTCGCAGTACGAACTTGAGCGCCTGAAAAATATCGAAGAAAACAAAGCAGAGCTGGAGCGTCTGGGCATAGGTGCGATGAGGAGTACGATGGTCAACACCCCGCGGAGCAAAGCGAGGAAGCTGTCTGGCTCTTCTCGGCCCCGAAGGCAATTGGTTTCAAGAACTGCTAGGGTTGGGTACCGCCAGTCTCGCCGTTTGAAAGGAAAAGACCCATCGGGTAAAGCTGCTCCAAGACGAAAGCTGCAAGTTAATTTTGAAGCGCAAGCAAAGAAGCGGGAGGAAGAAACGTACAAGGAATTAGTCGCAAGGTGGAAAAACGATAAAAAACTGAAGGCTACGGGTGGGGACCGGCAACTGTTCATGGTTCCGACCGGAGTATTGGGTTACAACGACCATACCCTTGAGGAAGAAGTCCCGTCACTGGGCACATATCTTTGGGGCTTTGCAAAAGGCCTGTATTCTCGCATTTTTGCCCACATCAACCCTGGCGACATTTTGCTCTTTACTAGCGGAGCGACCGGGAAATTCAATAGGATAGGGGTCGCTGCGGAAACGTATGTTGTCAACCAAAGTGAATGCGACAAATTTTGGCAGCGCATGGACTATAACATGGGCAGCGGCGCAAAAACAAACGTTGGGTTTCCATTACTTGTACCGCTTAAAGGCAAGCCTGTTCAAATCGATTGGGACAAGCGAGAGACCTTGGCTCTTTGTGGATACAGTGATCGTTTACAGTCAAGCAGGAGAATACTTATGGACCTGGAAGGATCTCGCCTTGTTCGGGCTCGGTGTGAAAAGAGGCTTGGGCTTTGAAACCGCCGTGTGGTATTGGTATTAAGAATTAATTTGATAATCTGAAAGAAGAAAACAAACGCACGAATTTAAAAATGCAAGAAACATTTTCACTGTAAACAGATTTAAAATCAGCAAGAGTGAGACAGAAATATTATAGGTAGTGTAATAAAATTAAAATCTTCGTCGTAAAAATATGCACATATAAAAAACAAAATATTGTAGAGCTTGTAGTATGCTTTATTATTTAAGACTCTCATTTTATATCACAAATACAATTTCAGTTCCAACCCTAATCCTAACTTGATTTAAAAACATATTTATATAATTTGTGTTTTAACATTGTGAATATCATAGGATATGTTATCATGTTATCACACATACGCAGGGCCATCGCTTCTTCGGTTTGCCTGTCGATCATTGTACCACCTTGCAAACTCACTTGGTGATATGTTGCCATCTTTATTTGTATCGATGGATGCAAACGCTTCAGTCCACGTTGGCGCGCCAGAATCTTCTGCCCTTTCAGACGATTGTCCTTGGGCGTATCCTGAGCCTTCAATGGATTGCTCGTCCATATCAGCCAGTCGGAACTCAGCAGCAACACCACTATCTTTCGCGACCCTTAGACTGCCAGCCCCTTGGGGCGAATTGCTCATGTTTATTCCGTAATGAGCCCTAATAAACGTATCCCGCATTTCTTGAATCTCTGCTTTGTGCTCTTGCCCATCCCCGCTACCAATAACTTCAAAAAGCCAAGTAATAATTGACGCCATTTTCTGTTCAGTCAATGTGGCACTGTGCATTTGCTCGTTCATCATCGTGATGTCGTCGAGGAGACCCTGGTGGTTAATTGCCGCGCCAACCATAGCTGCAACGGCCGATGCCAATTCCAGCATCTCTTCGTTCGCCTCGGCGCTCTGGGAAGAACCGCATGCCACGTCCAAGACCCCCAGAACATCATCCCTTACATTTCTGATGGGCACGTAATGGTGGTTGTCACCATCCCTCCCTGGGCCATACGTGCTTTGGCCTGTTTGGGCCACCAGACCCATTTGGCCCCGAGCGAATGGTATTTGGACGGTCGTTTCACCTTCCTCTCCAGACTGCAGGTTTGCCGACCACAGCAACTCACGTCCGTGATCTGCCACGTATAAAGTGCACCGTTCAGTCTCCAGCAACAAGGGAATTTTTTCATTTACAAGCGCAAAGAGCCGATTTGGGGAAGCAAAGCTGAAGTTAGGCAGCTCCTTCTTTTTGCTGCCTTGCGCCTTCTCCTCTATGCCTTGCTGTTGCCGTAACTGTCGCAAGGCTTGTCCCCGAAGGGATGCGACGGCAGACCGGATGGAATGTTTCTTTTTGGCGTTCGGCTTTGCCCCCTCCAGCGACCCCGTTATTCCCTTGATACTAATCGTTCCGGTGCGAGATATTCTAACGTCCACATCTGGTTTCTTCTCCTTTGCAGAGTTATCCTCGCTCTGGGCGACCAGTTTGGACGACATGCTTACAACCGGTTGACCTCTCTTTCTGTGCGTGCGTGTAAATATGTTCGTAATATCAACCAATCCCTGACAACACAATAAAAACAACGGCGTACTTTTCAGACACCGAAAACAACAAACAAACAAACAACTTCAATCGATCAACCCCATGCAAATAATCATTCTTTGAATAAAACCCCTTTGTTTCATTTGTAATTCTTCTGGTGATTGATTTCTTCTTTTTTGTTCAATATTTAAAATATCTCACACCACTTTATCATAGCTATTTTGTACAAAGAGTAATTTTTATAAGAACAGTTAAATACATAATTTATATTATTAATACGAATAGTCCATATATACCTAAACGTTAGGGTAATTATGTAGAATAATTTATAAAAATATAAGTGATATATATTCTAATTATCCTCGAAACGAAATTATTCGTTATTTTAATCAAATTTGAGTTTAAAATAATATATTGTTACAATAAATCTTCAAAGATAATATAGCAAGTTAAAACCAACCACTCTTATTTAAAATGGACATAATATTGAAATAAAAGTATTAAAAGCTTTTTCTACAAAGTATGTAATAAATAAAAAACATTCGTTTTGGATTAGGTTCAACCTCATAAAATAAAAAAAATAAGTTAAACAAACAAAGGCTGGGAAGGGAGAAGAGAGAAGAGGGGAAGGGAGAAGAGGGAAAGGGAGAGAGAGAGGAAGGGAAGGAAGGGCATATAATATATACGAGAATACGAGGATGAGGATGGGGACACTCTACTGGATTTAAAAAGCAATGCTCTCTTTATTTATTTAGATGACGACTCCTCGTATTTAAAATATGTTGATCGATCGACGACTACTTTTATAACTAATTAAATATATAATGGTTATTGGAATAATACGTAATCAACAAATGTCAAAATAAAATGAATGATGAAAGACACGCAATAAGTGGAATAAGTCCAATAAGTGCCAATAAGTGTATGTACAAAAATGCTGTTTTCGGCAAACGTTCGTTGTCAGCTCTCTAAAATAATAATAAGAGTTTTAAATTAAAAATTTTCAGTAGTATAGATACGGTAAAGGTACGGTACCAGGAGGTATCGGAAGCAAACACAATGAAGTTGAGAGAATTATTACATTAATTTAGATACTTATATTACTGTACCACAGTTGAAAAATAATAAAAAAAAACATTAATAGTATAGATAGAACGGTACCTGTAGTGTATTAATATATTAACTACATATTTTATCACAATGAAATTATTAAAAAAATGATATCATAGACTCGAGATAGATATGGAGATATATTTATCATATCATATATGATACGAGTATTTATCTTTTATGCTGTGTGTTTTTCCATTTTTGACCTCAGTATTATTTTACTAAGATAATCGTCTAGTATAGATGTTTTTTAAAGAAACAAAATAATGGCTGTTCTTACTGTTTTTTTAAAAGTTAAAAAATTATAATTCAAGTGACGAGTCTTGTTTTTGTAAACCTTCCTGTTCTATTCCAATTGGTGGCGGTCGTTGTTTTTTGATTTTTTTCTCTATTTCCTGGAGTCGAGAGATGACTTGCTCTGCCATGACGGAGGGGGAATAGAATTTCATCATATCTTTCCTCCCCTGCTTGCCTTTCGACTGAGCACGATCCTTGTGCTCATGGATATCCCTTAGTATCTCTTGAAGGTGAGTCGAGGACGGCTCTGCCCAATGGTGGCCTTTGAATGCCCCGTCTTGTATTTCTGACATCCCGTCGTACCTTAACGGATACGAGTTTTCCTCCGTCAAAAACTCAGTCGTCCCGCTCCAGTTCGTCGCTACCACTGGGATCCCCATGGACATTGCCTCCACGTGCGGTCTGCCCCAGCCTTCTCCCCGGGACGGTTGCACGAGCGCGTCCACGCTTTGGAACAGCCCGGGCATTTTGCTCTGTGGAAGCCCCGGCCGCAGCACCACCACCTTGGGCAAAGCGTCCGGCGACATTTTCAGGGTTTCGACGGTGTACTTTCGGATCTCCGCGTCGAAATCGGACGTGCTGTGGAACGGGTTGGTCAGCAGGTAAAGGCAGACGTTGTCGGCCTCCTTGAACTCGTGGAAGTACGCCTTCAGCAAGACGTCCCAGCCCTTCCTGGTTTCCCATTTGAAAATACTCAGAAAACGGGTCTCCCGTTCGTCGCCACGGGGAACGGTGAGCTCCCTTGCGTCGTCTGGGTTGAAAAAATCTATGTCGACGGGTTCTCCCAACACCACCAACTTGCTTGCCTTTGCCCCACCTTCGCGAAAGGTTTTCACGTGAAAGTCTGCCGGAACCCAGAGTTCGTCCATTTTGTTCAAACGTTCGTCCCAGCCGTCGGGCAACCGGTCCGTTTCGAACATGGTCCTGCCGACCGTGTACTTTGACCTTGGAGGAGGGCACATGGCCGTCGGCCACCTTGACGGGTGCCACGCCCCTGGTTCGCTGTGGCACACCACGACAGCATGCCTCGGATCAATGTGCTCTTGAGACATATCAACCAGCAATTCCCTTTCGCCCCGAGGGAGCCCGTGGACAAAATCCCGGTTCACACCGTCCCCGTGCTGGACAATCTGGACCCTGACCCCGGCCTTCCGCAGGGCCAACGCGAACGAAATAGCTTCTGAGCAGTACCCGCCACCGGAAAAAAAAGGCGCGTACCAAATAACGGGAAGTGTGTCAGTGCGGTAATTCGCTTTGATGCCACCCCCCGGGCTAGAGGCCACGCTGTACACGATAAATGCACCCCATAAGCCGCAGAAAAGGAAAAAACTTCGACGTCGGTTTTCGTCGGGCATTTCAACTTGGTTCATTGAAAATTCACCGACTTTGTGGGTCGGCCAATGAAACCTTCTTATGTTGTTTCGTAAACAAAAAATGTCAATAGTACAAATGTTTTATTTATTTGCAAAATTTACTAAATCCAATGACAAAAAAAAAAAGGTAAAGACGATACACAATTTTTAAAGAAAGCAAAGAAACAAACAACAAAAAATCAAGAATCCAAATTCAAAAAAATAATAATAATTAATAAAAAAAAAATATTTAGACACTTATTATACTTCGTGTAACATGGAAATAATAGAGACTAAGAAGATTAAAATATTAATAATAGTCTAATGTATAATAGGACTAACAACAACAACAACACGAAGAAGAAGAAGAAACCGAAAAAAAGAACATGTCCGTACGTAGCAGGGGAGTACGGTGAAGATACCGTATTATTATTATATTATCGGTAATAATAGGAACAAAAAATCCATCGAATGCAAATAATTTGGTGGAAAGGAGGCCTGCGTCGGCGCTGCATATTCAATTCTTTACGCATACCCACAAATCAAGCCAGTGTGTTCGATCAAACAACTGAGCGTTTCAAACGTTTAAAAAATTATTTTGCCATGGCGTCTCCTTCGGTGGAAACCTCCCCCTCCTCCTCTGCCGCGGAAACGCGACGCGCCAACGTCCTCCTCTCGGCGGCTTACCTGATGCCAGTGCGAGGAAAGGCGATCACCGCTCACTCCACAAGGGCCAGGGTCCTCAGCCTGCTCGAGGAAACCCGCGCCAGGCGGGGAGATGGTGAGCGCTCCATGATCGTGGACGTGTCGGCCACGACTTGGAACTGGGACACGTATGCTATCGTCGGAGGGAAGCCGTCGCCCGTGGCCGTCACTTTCTCGGATGAGGACGAGCTGAGGAAGCACCTTCCGCTGAAAGCGGACGGCAAGACCGCCGGAGAGGGGTTATTGCTGCCACAGCCGTCGGGAGAAAAGGTGTGGATGCCCAAGGGCGCCGTGCTGAGGGAGGCCAACGAACAAGAAAACGGCAAGACAGAGTTCGTCTTCGAGGCCCCCGTTGATCCCAATGACGATAGGCTCGAGCACTGGGAGCAGGAGGTTGTGGGGAAATTGCACCTTCAGGAGTGGCGGGCGAAGCTGGTATGGAATAGCATGCGGAGTATGATGCGGTTCTACAACCTGGATAGAATCGTATGCTGGGACTTAAGCTGGGGAATATGGGAAGCAGTTCGCGACCAGGGAGGGGAGAAAGGCAACGACGGCTTCCCGGCGATGAAGTTCGTGAACCCAGACGGGAAGGAGGACGACGACATGCAATTCCCTTCCTCCGTAGAGGCGGAGGAGTTCAGGGAGGCGATCTACGGCTGCAGCCGGCCAGTGAGTCCCGCCAACCTTGCGGAGACGTTGGAGGGCGTCTCGGGGTATTACCTCGTGGGAGGGAACACATACACCATGTCGCTGTTCCACAACATGTGGGATCGCCAGGGATCGGAGAACGGTTCAGAGGTTGGCCACATGCAGCTTTTGCGAGACCAGTTGAAGGAGGGCACGCTTTTCTACATGGGACACTCGGCCGGCCTTATCATGGCTGCCCGAAACATCCTCCCTGCCACCTTCAAGGGGATCGATGCGTTTTCCGTTGTAACGCAACCGTACAACGCTCCATTCATGCGACTGCCTCCTCTCGAGACCCCCGAGACCTTCTTCGCCAAGGAGAAGAACGACCTCTTATCCGCTCGGACGAAAATGCTCGAGAACATGTCGCGTCACGGCGCGTGGAATGGTTACCGTGCCGTGGAAGCTATGGCGTTCCCTCATTACGACGCCCGCCCCCGCCGCGCGTCGTTCCCGCAGAGCGCCGAGACGTACCTCCGCGCCACGAATGAAAGAGGGCAATTCGCCCAGAACAAAGCGTCACTGCTCGTCGGGACGCGCGAGGGAGAGAGAACCGAGCCGGTGGAGGTGACAAAGTTGAGGGAGGAGACGAACGCTGCGTCACTGCCGTGTTACCCCATCGCCAACGGCCACGCCATCCTGATGAAGTGCGGAGGCCTGGAGGTAGTGGAAGCTCTGTCGCCGGAGGAGGAGGGGTCCGGAATTCTCCACTGGGACACTTATATGCCGTACGTGTCCAACGAAAATTGGTCGCATTACGACCCAGGAAAGGAGCAGTTCGCTCCAGGATTGTTCACGAGTGACCAGGACACGTTGGCCGGGGATCGATCATCGGAGTACGACGGTGTCAGAATATTCTCGCGCCTAGAGGCGCTGGGATTACCAAACCCTGGAGCCACCGAAGAAGGGGAGCCGGGTCAGCTCTTCCGATCTTGTTAGAGATAGGGCAAATGATTTTTTGTATAGGAATTAATAGTATATTAAAAAAATATATACACTGCAACAATTATCATCTAAATAATGTTACAAAATATTATTAAATAAACAAAAGTATAATCAAATAGGTAAATAATAAACCAATACAACAAATACATACTTATAGTCTTCTTCTTCCATAGCCATAATTTTTCAGTTTCAACAAGAAGAGAAAGCTGAAGCTAAAGGTTAAGGTATCACAGTCACTTCTATTTTAGATTAATTTACAGAAGGTATAGAATAGAATAGAATACTCGTTAGAATACATAAACGACTAATAAATAAATACAGGAAGAACAAGAACAAAAGAACAAAAGAGGAGTGAGAGCAGAGAGAGCAGAGGTCAAAAGAAAAGATCAATTATAATTTAAGTACGTCACAATGTCACAATGTCACAACGTAATGCTTCACTTTTTTTAATTTTGGCTTCTCTTTTCTACAAAGCTCTTTCTTTCTTTCTTTCTTTCTTTCGACTCTTTCTTTCTTTATATATCCTCGTAGCGCTACTAGTATAGCTCTTTCTTTCTTGCTCTACCTTATCTTACTCTAAAGAACAGTAGAATACGATGGACCAGGCCTAAGGACCATTCCTTTTTTCAATTCCTTTTATGACTTCATCAATGAATTCTACTGTGCTATTTCGATATTAATTAATGAAAGATTTTTTGTGTGATTTTTATTGTTTATTATTTTGCGATTGCTTGCAATGCTATGCTATGCTATTATAGACTTACCTTTTACTTTTCGTTTTTTTTGGAACTCTATGCTATGTCTATATTAATAAATATTTATTAATATTTTGTGGTGGAGAACCAACGAGGCGGAAAAAGAAGAAGGAAAGAAGAAGAAAGAAGTGAATTTGGTTAAAATAAAGTATTAATTTAGATGGTATTTCTATATTAATTAATTTATGAATAATATAAATAATTTTTCAAGCCAAGTAGTTGTTGAATTTAAAATTAAAAAAATAAAATATGTAGAATGTGAATACCAAGGAAGTTAGAGTAGTTGGTTTGGAGCGAGTGGAGTAGTTAACAGTTACAAACGGAGAGGAAGTCCTTTGCAGAATAACGGAGAGGAAGAAACAATTCAGTTAGTAATTAAACAAGTTAGTTACATTTCAACACTTACCCTATATACCGAAGAACACACAGATATATATATCAACCATGCCGCCTAAACGCACCAAGAGAAAGAAGAAGGGAGGAAAGAAAAAAGTTGCCTCCGACCCCGCCTTGGCGGGAGAGTTTGCAAACATGTCTTTGAACGAACGCAAGAAGATGGCAGTGGAAGCAAAGAACATGGGTAACACCGCCTTCGCCTCCGGCAAAACCCGCGAAGCTGTATCGTGCTTCACCGACGCCATCGATCTGGACCCCACCAACGAAGTGTACTACTCCAACCGATCCGCCGCGTACCTGAAGTTGAAGGAACACAAGAAGGCCGCCCTCGATGCCGAAAAGTGCATCGCCATGAAGCCAGAATGGGCCAAAGGCTTCTTGCGCCTTGGCGCTGCCAAGTTCGCAGGCCGACTGTTCGAAGAGTCCGTCTCCGCCTACGAGGCCGGCTTGAAGGTAGAGGCAGACAACCAAGCCCTTGCCGACGGTCTTGCCAAAGCCAACAACGAGCTTCAGGTAATCGCCGAGGCCAACAAAGAGATCCCACCGGAGGACCGCACGGTCATCGGTATCGATTTGGGTACCACCTACTCCTGCGTCGGTGTGTGGAAAGACGGTGGCGTTAAGATCATCGCCAACGAGGAAGGTTCCCGAACCACTGCCTCCGTAATCGGCTTCAGCCCAGACGATGGAGAGCGATTCGTTGGTGCCGCTGCCCAGCGCAACGCGTCCATGAACCCAAAGAACACCGTCTACGACGTCAAGCGTTTGATCGGGTCCGGTTTCGACGACGAGAAAGTTGCCAAGGACATCAAGATGTTCCAGTACGCCGTAGAGCGATCCAAGGAAGGAAAACCAATGGTAAGCGTTCAGCACGACGGCGAGCAGAAATTGTACGCCCCGGAGCAGGTCAGTGCCATGGTCTTGACCAAGATGAAGAGCATCGCCGAGACCTTCTTGGGCCACGAGGTGAAGAAGGCCGTAATTACCGTACCCGCCTACTTCAGCGACTCCCAGCGCGCCGCCACCAAGGACGCCGGTGCCATCGCCGGGCTTGAAGTCATGCGCATCATTAACGAGCCCACTGCCGCCGCCCTTGCCTACGGCTTGAACGACAAGAAGGCCGATGAAGGGGTCCGCAACATCCTCGTCTTCGACCTTGGAGGAGGTACGTTCGATGTCTCCATCTTGGCCATCGAGAAAGGTATCTTCGAGGTCAAAGCCACCGCCGGTGACACCCACTTGGGAGGGGAAGATTTCGACAACGTATTGCAAAACCACGTTCAGTCCGACTTCACCCGCAAGAACAGAAAGGCGTCCCCAATCTCCGAGAACGCCCGCGCCATGAAGCGTTTGAGACAGGCGTGCGAGAAAGCGAAGCGTCAATTGTCCGCAAGTACCACCGCGACAATAGAAATAGATTCTCTTATCGACGGCATCGACTTTTCCACGACGGTTACCCGCGCCAAGTTCGACAGTTTGAACGACGAACTTTTCCAACGCTGCTTGGAGACCGTCAAGCACGTTTTGAAGGACGCCAAAATGAAGCAAGAAAACATTGATGATATTGTTCTTGTCGGTGGGTCCACCCGTATCCCGAAGATCCAAGCCCTTTTGCAAGAATTCTTCAAGGGCAAAGATTTGTGCAAGACCATCAACCCGGACGAGGCCGTTGCCTATGGTGCCGCCATTCAAGGTGCCATCCTCAGTGGCGAGCGCCACGCTGCGACTTCTTCCCTCTTGCTGGTAGACGTTACCCCGTTGTCCTTGGGTATCGAGACCACCGGCCGGGTTATGTCGACCTTGATCAAGAGGAACACCCCTATCCCAGTCCGCAAGACGAAGACCTACACCACCGAGGAAGACTACCAAACCGAAGTTGACGTATGTGTATATGAAGGTGAACGTCAATGCACCGATGGTAACAACATGCTCGGAAAGTTTACCATCTCTGGTATCGAACGCGCCAAGAGGAACGTTCCCCAAGTCGACGTTACCTTCGATATCGATGCCAATGGTCTGCTACACGTTACGGCCAAGGATCAAGTGACCGGTGCTACCGCTGACGTAACTATCACCAACGACCGTGGGCGTTTGACCCAAGAGGAAATTGATTCTATGGTTGAAGAAGCAGAGAAGTTCCAAGAACAAGATGCCGAACGCGTAAGGCAAATCGAGCGCCAAAACGAACAGGAAAGGCAACAAGAAGCCCAAAGGAAGAGAGAAATCGACCAATTGAAAGCCATGGGTATGCAAATGAGTTAAATCATTGCGCCGTGTTGTTGAATACTTGGATGGTGGCGTTACCACCCTTTGAAATTACTGTAAATTTGGAAACATTCTTCTGTTCGAGAGCACTGTGTTTGTTACAACTTACCGCCTTTTAAATTAATTTTTTACCACAAATTCTTAGTTTTAAATATTAATGAGATCGTATTAAAATATCACAGCTATCATACGATCGTACTTCCCCTGCCAGGGCGTCCGATTTTCAAAAAAACTATTTACGGTGCCGAAAGACTCACCTTTTCTCACTCGCACACACTTATTTTTTTCTCTCCGCAGGCCCTGCACTGAGAGGTTTGGCCTTCGTCTGAGCAAAGTGCCAACACACACTATTTCAACTTAAGCTGTCTTTGCAGTCGAACGGGTAATTTGAAAGGTGCCTGAAAAGATTATCAGCCCGGTCCCGACGTACGCGAGTATAGCTGTGTGAGGCGCCGTACTAACAAAATACACAGGGAGGTGGAACGTGCCGCTACTTTGGACCATTTCATGATGTCGTTGTTTATCATAGCGCCACACGGCAAAGTCGTCGGCAATGCCCCCCGTCGCAAAAATTTCAAAGAAGAATCCACTCACTCCAACCAGGCATCCCCACGAAATCGATGCAATTTTTGCTTGGTCAGTCAGACCAAGCGTCATATTTATACCGGCCCACAGCAGCACACAAGATTGCAAGCACACCGGTTCAAAATAGGCCACCAAAAGCAGGATTCCAGAGACCACACGGTAGGGCAGGGCATTGCTTGAAACGTTCCCTTTGCCGTGGGCCAGTTCCGCGTGTTCTTTCTCCAAGATGACCCGAGATATACTGGCCATCCAAAAGCCAGCACCAGCATATGCAATGACTACTTCTATAGGAAAGCCATAGCGATCGCCCCCTATCATAAACAAGGACGCCGTTTGTCTATCGCCAGGATACACAGCATTGGCACTGACCCAGTTCCACAACTTGTTGCTACAACCCCACCACTCCGTGAAGGCACCGACGCTGCCGGTGATAAAACCCGCCAAAAGAGACAATGCCATATCTTCGCAAGACCAAATCATATACAAAAGTCCAACGTACACAAAATATCCAAACGTTTTCATGTCTTCTTCAAGTGCACAAAACAGCACGGCTGTTCCAGCGAGTACGGATACAACCTCTGCGAGTTTCACACGGTACCTGTTCCTCTGCGAACCGGGCGCATCTCTAACTAGCCGCAGCAGTGGCTCTAAGTACTGCTGTAGAACAAGCCCCGACATTTTTTATTCGGTATACAATAAAGACTGCCTGTTCTAACATATACGTATTTAAATCTACCTAACGGTGACTCATTCAATTTTCTTTCTTTAAATCAATAAGATTAATCCATCTCTTTTGATGATTTGATATAATAATATTTTGTTCTTTACCGTCGTCATCATCAAACATATTCTTATAGAACGGACTATCTTCATCAATCAATTCAATTCTCATCATCATCATTCTTCCCTCATTTATTGAATTGGATGGAAGAATTTTTAAATCGTTTAATACCGTACCTCTTCGTCAGAATCATATTATATAGACTATATAGGAATACCGTCGTCGTCAAGGAAGGCTCGACGATGAAAATAATATAATTATTAATAATAAAAAGAAAAGAAACCCTTCTGATCAACAAGAACACAGGGTTCCTGTACGGTACTGGTCGAATTAGTAACTACTTATTAATTAGTCTATATATCATACGCGCGGGGAAATTTCCAGAATCCTTTAAATTGAAATAATACCATTTTAACAGTAATACAGCATTAATGGTATTACAATATATAAAACAGCCTTAATACAGTGCTTGGATAATGTACTTATATGTATTCTAACACATCTCTGTACCTATATCTGATCGACCCAGTCGCGATGAAAAAAATATAGTCAGTAAAATCAATTATCCAATATAAACCAACAATTGCTCTTGACTTTGCATATGCACTATATGTTCAACTATATAAACAAATAAGCGTTTCAAAAGATTTTAACCATGCATGTACTCATTTCAATCCCTAATATTTCCTTTTGTATAATTCTTAGTTTACAATTTTATTCCATTTTACTTCGTGTACCCCCCTACCTCTGCCCACTGCTTGCCAGGCCATCAGACCACACGCCAACTAGGACATTTTTTATTGCACAGCGCATTGTCCAAATGTTAACAAAATGGTCTCCGTGGTCCAAAATACAGATCCTGCTGCGGTAAAAGCGTGCTGATAATTTCTAATAGGTACAAGCGCTAATTAACAAAAGGTCAATACCGCAGCACACCCAAAAACGACGTCTGTACTGCGTGCCGACTGCCCTGCGTCCGATCGTCGACCGAACTAAGATTACAAGAACTTCGCTGGCTGGGATCGACTACGCCGGCTCAGCGGTTCAAAAAATGGTCTCCGTGGCCTAAAATCTGGGTCCTGCTGTGCCGTTGACCTTTTGTTAATTAGCGCTTGTACCTATTAGAAATTAACAAAAGGTCGAGGACACAGCAGACCCAAGAACGTCGTCTGTACTGCACGTCGACGTGCCCTGCGTCCGATCGTCGACTTGGGCCAGAGTACGGGAGAGTGCGCGAAACAGTAGATCTAGATGATCTGTCACGAAAATCACGAATAGAAACGGAAAAAAAACAACAAAGTGCTGTGGATGAGGGAAAACGTGAAATCAAAGTATACGTGCAATTGAAGATACAGTTTTGTTCCCAAACTGTGCTGGAAAGTATGTTTTTATTATGATATTGTACGCGTACGTGTACGTATCTTATTCAGTTTTGTTCAAATTCGACCATAAAGTGCCTCTTTTTCATAAAAAAATAAAAATTAAAAAGACCAAAAATTCTCTTTTTTCTTCATTTTATTTAAGGATTTATCTATAAATGACCTTATTTTCCCCAATTCGGACGATTCTGGAAATTTCCCCGCGCGTATGAATTATAGGCAAGAATGATAACATAATAAGGACACCAACAACAGCAGCAAAAAAAAACAACAAGAATCAATAAAAAAAGAACGAAAACACTTTCTTTTCTTGTACTTCGTACATTCTATTCGATTTAGTTCACGCGATGGATCACTTGTGTGATAGTTTCTCCGTCGAAATGAAAGAAAGTTTGAAGCAGGCGCGGAAAAAGAAACGCCGACGAAACGGTTCGCTTGATTTTAAAGTAGACTTGGGGGGGGGCTTAGACTTTGAAAGGATGGGAAAATACTCCTGGGTTGCAAAAGAGCTGTTCCTAATTCTGTTTGCCCCTATCTTTTGGGCTCTGCTGACGAACTTTGGGCGATTATGGCGTTATGTTGATGATAAATACTATCACAAAGCAGCAAGGGATTGGCGCAGAGACCGGAAAAAAGCAGCGGATTTGCATTGGGAACTGACCCACGAGATGGAATTTTTGGATTATCATTTAGGAAGAAAGAACGACGCTCCCGAAGATGACACGGGCGATGGAATAGAGTTAACCGAAAGGACTGGCTTCCAGTACAAAGTCGGCGACCGTGTTAGTGCGACCACCCCTTCCTTTGAAACTAGACAAATAGGATTCATCACCAAGCTGGTTGAAAATCGTGCCGTTCCTACGTATGAAGTAACTTTCGACGACGATAATGTGGAAACGATAGAAGAAAGTAGTGTGCATCTTCTCGGAGACAACCGCAAGAAATTGGAGATGAACACAGACGACGTTAATGTGGAAACGTTAGA
>JACKZZ010001148.1_pt1 | contig 15667 bp, 13 predicted proteins | sample 8027871 | NCBI WGS metagenome assembly JACKZZ01 (sample SAMN15724774, study PRJNA655200) | protist metagenome | isolation source: fluorescence activated cell sorting (FACS) single amplified genomes of... | place: USA: West Boothbay Harbor, Gulf of Maine | collected 2000-07-19
TTTATCCTGATTCATTGAAATTAAATTTTAAAAATGAGAACCTAATTATTGAATCAAATAATTATAATATATTTTGTACTAAAAAAATAGAAAATAAAAAGGATAATAATTGGAGAGAATTTATAACGAATAATCAAACAAAAATAGAAACAATAAATTATTTCAAAGAAAAGTTTTTTTAATTTTTATCTTTTGATTCATTAAAAAATGAATCAATACAACTGATACTATATTTTCATTCAATAAAGTTGAATAGATAATATCTTCACAATCAAATCTTGGCCATGAGCCTTCCCTAGTATTTTGTATTAAACAACATAAAAACTTTAAATCTCATTATGTCACAAGATTTTGGATCCATTATAAATAATAAAATTATATTTCTAGAACAATATTTATAATATATATTTCTTAGTAGATATGAATTTATATTCACCCTTAGAATTATCTAAATTATGTTCTAATGTTATCGTTGAAGAAATATACAGTCCAAATTATATAGAATTTTATAATAATATTATTAATTTAAATTTACCTGATGACATTAACGAAATATTAATAGATAGATATCATTTAATAAATCATATTATTAAACATCAAAAGTAATAAATATTGAAATAGATTTAAAATGAACTAGTAAACATATAATATATGGAAGTTGAAAAAACAGGTTATAATATAAATAACAAGATTGATGTTGTTGGAACTGGAAAAAAATATATAGATTATTTTTACAATTGTTGGAATATAAATATACAAAAATTATTAGACGATAATTTTATAAAAGATTGTACAAAATTTCAGTATAAAAATAATACATATACATCTAAAGAATTTATTGATTTTTTAATTTCATCCCAAAAAAATAATATATTAAATAAAATGGTTATAAAAGAAACTCAAATTATGCCATCTGGATCAAGAAGAATGGATATTTTAGTTTCAGGAATAATAATAGATGATAATAAAGTTTCTTCAACATTTACCCAATATTTTCTTATAACAAGTGAACCAAAATCTCCTGAAAATTGGTTTTTACAGAATACTATATTAAACGAAATTAATTTATAAAAATAGTATCAAAAAAAATTTAATTTTTTTTTATTAATTTCTTATGAATATTAATAATAAAATGAAAATATTTTCTCATAGCTTACAAGGATTAAGAAAATCAAACGAAGATCAGCATGTTTATTTTTTGAATATAGATGGAGAAAATTCAAAAATTAATAATGTTAATTTTTTAGGAGTTTTTGATGGTCATGGTGGAAAAATAGTTTCTAAATTTTTAAGATCAACTATCCCAAAATACTTTTCAAAAAAAGTAGATCAAAAAGTATATAATAGTACAAAAACATCATCAAAATTATTTAATTTTATATTTAACGACGTTCAAGAAAAACTTTGTAAAAAACACCCTAAAGCTGTTAATTGGTGTGGTTCAACAGCATTATGTGGATTAATAACAAAACATCATACATACGATAAAAAAATATTATGGATAATTAATGTTGGCGATTCAAGAGCAGTATTATGTAATAATAATGACGAAGCAGTTCAACTAAGTATTGATCATAAACCTAATTCTAAAAATGAAAAAGATAGAATTGAACAACTAGGAGGAAAAATTAAGTTTGATGGATCAGACTGGAGAATTAAAGACTTGTCATTATCAAGAGCTTTTGGAGACACAGATGCTACTCCATATGTAACCCATTTACCACAAATTTATAAATATAATTTAAATAAAAAAGATAAATTTATAATTTTTGCTTGTGATGGTTTGTGGGATGTAATGAGTAATAAAAAAGCAACTGATTATATATTGAAACTAAAAAATCAAAATTTTACTGGTAACTATTCTAAAAAACTAGCAGAAAAAGCAATAAAAGAAGGTTCAACAGATAATGTTACTGCAATTGTTTTATTTTTAAATGAACATTAAGAATTTTTGTTTACATTATTATTCTATTTAACTATCAATAATTGATTGATAATTAGAAAATTAATATCAATTGATTCATTAAATAATAAATCGATTTAGTTTAGACACTGTATGATTAAAAATTAAAATATATTTTTAATTTTTAAACTATTTTTATCTAGCTTATTTAAATTAAAATTGATTAATTAACTGGCATTAATGGAATCCATTTCTTAAAATTGTTGTTAAAAATACATTCAAAAGATTTATAATTTGAATTACATACATATTCGTTACACATATGAGATATTCTTAGATTAGGAATATGAGCTATTCCTAATTTACTATCATCACTAGTTTTTTCAAATATATCATAAACATCTGGTATTTCAGTATTCTTCAACCATAGTTTTTTTGTTCTTCCATTTTTTTCATATGAATAGTTTCTTTCTTTTAAATATTCAACCAAATTAGAAATTAAGTCATAACTTTTTGATTCTATTTCTGAATGATTTTTACCTCTAGTTGTTATATCTATTTTTTCCTGCTGTTTATCGACATATACAATGTTTATTCCAGAAAATTTTGGATAAAATATTAATCCTTGACATTTTATACCACAATTAGGAATAACTTTTTCAATAAGATTTTTTAAATCACTGTATGATGATAATTTATTGATTTTGAAAATAAAATTTCTACATGACTTTTGATTAAAATGTGTTTTTATCATATTATCAAGATGGTTCATTTTATTATTCATTTCTAAATCTAAAAACTGATTACCCATTAAATAATAACAATCTTTAATGAGCATATAATATTTTGGTCTACTTCTTTGATAATTATCTTGTGCATCTTTATTACTGTTATTTTTTACAATATTAATTAATTTTGAATCAAATATTGTACCATTAAAAATAACAGGATTTGCATTAACTAATAATTTATGCATACTTATTCTTGAAATATCTATTTGGTTTCTGTGATAAGACAATCCTTTTTTCTCAATTGCAACACAATATTTTGTTTTATCAATTGTAACAAAAACCAAAAGATAGTTATACCCATTAAAATTCGGTGTAACATAATGTTCATTTTCTTTTAAAAAATCTAATTTCTGTAAACTAGTTAACATATTGTACCTATATTTTGACAGATCGTACGAACTAAAGATAAAATCAATGATCTTGTTTTTCAAACCAAGATCATTAATAATGATTGAATCACTATTTCCAAATTTATGAGTTTTTTTGCTATCCATTAATTATATTAGTGTATAATCTTTATATATAATTAATTCAATATTTTGAAAAATTGGAAAAATCATCATCAAATGCAGTTATAGACTTAGAATCGACATTCTTTCTCATAGGAGCATTTGGATTAAAAGAATAGTAATTTGAGTGAGATTTATTAAGGTCTAAATTGTTTTGAGCTAAATTTGAAGAATTACATTTTCTTTCATATGGTTTAGATATACTATCATCATATACTTTTTTCATTTCAACAGGACCATCATATTTCTTAGTTTTTCTTAAATTATTTAAAGTTTGAATATCTACATCATATCTTGAATCATCTAATTTCATTTGAGTATGAGTTATATCATCAATATATGTTGGTTCAATATAAGTACCACTCTTAACATTAGTATGAAGTCTAGATTTTACCCCTTCATTGTCAATTGTAAAAGTTTTTTTCTTATTTTTTCTATAACTACAAACTCCATCTTTAGTACATTCTGGTTGTGGTGAATCTACTAATGTTTTATCATAATAAGTGTCATCTATAGGAGTTACATTTACAGGATTCTTAAAATTTGAATCGTAAATGGGTTGTGATTCTTCATCGCTATCAATAATATTTCCAACTTCATCAATATCAATTTCATCATCAATTAAATCATTTGAATCTTGAATAATATCTAATTCATTTATTGAACTTCCAGTAATATCATTAGTTGAATCTAATAATTTAACATTATCATCCTCTTGTCCATCAATTTCATTAATTGATTTAAATCTAGTTTCATCAAATTGTTTTTCATTTAATAATAAAGAATCATCAGCATATTTACCTGGTCTTCTCATAGCATCTTCTAAAGTAGAAGGTCTAGATCTCAAGTTATTATCAATAGATTTAATAGTTACCGGTTCATCACTATCTAATTCCTTATAATCTGCTTCTTCATCAAGTCCAACTGGTTGTCCCTCAGAAATAGAATCTAAATTATATTTAAACATTTTATCTGATTTAGCAATTAATTTTCCAAGATTATTTTGGTCGAATACACCTACGTTATTCTTTTTGAATCTTCTTTCTAATTCTTCATCAGATAGTTTTGATATTTTATCTTTAATATCAATCTTTGATATTTTTTTGACATTAGTTTGAATCTTATCAATTCCATCTCTTACACTCATTAATTTATTTAAAAATCCAGATTCATGTTTATCTAATATCTTTCTCTCTCCAATCATTCTATGAGCTTGTTCATCAGCAATAATTTCTTCTGCTTGACCAACAATAGTATCAGATAAAATACCATCAGTTTCATCTTGAATAATATTTTTTAATTTATTAACGTCTGTTTTCATTAATAGTTGACCTATTTCAAAGTTAGGTTTATTACCCTTACTAATAAATCCAAAATCTACATCTTCTTCATCATCAACATTTCCTGAATATGTACCAACTTCAGATTCATTATAATCTATTTCGTCATCTATTTCACCATCGTCTTCATCATCAATTAAATCATCAAAAGATTGATCTAAATCTACAGGCAGAAAATCACCTGGTTCCTCGTTTGAACCAATAACATCTTTTAAATTTTTAGATCTTTTATCTTCATCTTCTTCTTTACTTTTTAGTTTTTTTTCAAATTCTTTTAATTTACTGAAATCTAATTTATCGATATCGTTTAACATTGCCCCCAGATCATCATTTTCGATACTTTCAAAATTTTCTTTTGCTCTATTTATTCTTTTGTAAATCATTATTCCAAATAATACAAAAAGTAAAATCATTGCTAACTTGTCATAATCTACAATATCAAATAATTTGTTTGATGCCATATATATATTTTCGTAGATAATTTTTATTTATCTATAAAAATAAATTTAAATAAAAATATCAATCACTAAAAATAAAGATAATATTTTTAAATAAAAAGATCCAATATCTAACTAATATATATATATATGGATAATGAAAAAAAGAAAAAGAATTTTGATCACCAACGTTATTTTCAATGGTCAAAATTAATAATTGATCAACATTTGAATATAGAAGATTATCAAAGTGCATTCTTTTCATTAGTTAATTCAATAGGAGAATCTGATCAAGAATATTTAATAGATTTATCTAAACATTTTAATAATAAGAAAAAAGATATAAATAAGAATAAATAAATTTTATAGACCATAAAACACTTTTCTTAACAAAGTCTTGCTAATCTTCTTTGTATTTGTATTGTTAATATTCTTTGTGATCTTTGTGATCATTCTTTTCACCAAGATGAATGTAATCAATCTTTTTACTATGTAAATGTGATTAATTTATTTCAGTAGGAAAAATTGTAACAAATCTTACAAATTGGCAAGATGATTAATGTATTTCCGTAAGAAAAATCTGAGACTTTGCTAAGAAATAAATTTTGAAAAAAGATTTTATAAAGAAAGAATCCTAAGATATATATATATGGATAGTATTATTAAAAGTCTTAATAAATCACCTTTTGATACCCTAGAAAAACTAAATGAAAAGCAATTAGAAGAGATTGCTATAATTGCTCAAGATAAATTTTTTAACTCTGAAAAACCAATTTTAACAGATGAAATATATGATATTCTAATTGATTATTTAAAATTTAAATTTCCTAAAAATAAAATTTCAAAGAACATTGGTGCAAAAATTAAAGATAAAGAGAGAAAAACAAAGCTCGATTATTATTTAGGAAGTATGGATAAGATTAAACCACCATCACCAGAATTAAATAAATGGAAAAATAAATATACAAGTCCATATGTAATGACAGATAAATTAGACGGAATATCTGCTTTACTTGTATATACTGAAAGTGGAATTAAAATGACAACAAGAGGCACAGCAACTGAGGGACTTGATATTTCTAATTTAATAAATTATATGAATTTTCCAACATTAGATCAAGTAAAAAAAATATGTAAATCTAATAATATTAAAGGAAGTAAAAATATATTAGCAGTTAGAGGAGAATTAATTATTTCAAAGAAAAAATTTAAAAAAAATTGGGAAGATAAAATGAAAAATGCTAGAAATACAGTATCAGGATTAGTTAATAGTAAAACAGTTAATCCTGATTTGGCTAAAGATACAGATTTCATTGCATACGAACTCGTTGATCCTAATCATAAAGTTTTAGATCAATTTAAAATAATAAAAAAGTTTAACTTTAAAATTGTTGATTATTTAGAAATTAAAGATATAGATTATACAATACTTGGATCACATTTAAAAAAGAGAAGAGAAGAATCTAGTTATGTTATTGATGGGATTGTTGTATATAATAATGAAACTCATGTCAAAAATACTTCTGGTAATCCAAAATATGCTTTTGCATTTAAGGATATATTAGAGGATCAAAAAGCAACTACTGAAATCGTAGAAATAGAATGGAAAATTTCAAAAGATGGATATATTAATCCAATAGTCGTAATTAAACCAGTGAATATAGGAGGTGTTAACATTGAACGTGTTACAGCATATAATGCAAAATATGTCGTTACAAATAAATTAGGTAAAGGAGCAAAAATAGAAATTATTAGAAGTGGTGATGTTATACCTAAAATTAATAAAGTATTAAAAGAAGCAAAAACTCCAGATTTACCTAATTTAAAATATCACTGGAATGACACGGAAGTAGATATTATTATTGATAAATTGGAAGGAAATAAAGATGTAGAAATAAAAAATATATACTATTTTTTCTCAAAACTAGATACAAAAGGATTAGGTGAAAGAATTGTTGGGAGATTATACGATGCAGGTTTAAATACTGTTCCTAAAATATTAAAAGCAACAGTTGATGACATTTTAAAAGTAGAAGGATTTAAAGATAAATCTTCCAAAAATTTAATTCAAGCAATCAAAAAATCTGTAACGGATGTTGAGTTGAATTTAATTTTTGCAGGTTCTAATAAACTTGGACATGGTCATGGAAGAGAAAGAGCAAAGATGATTCTTGAGGTGTATCCTAATATAATGACAGAACATAAAAAATGGTCAAAAGAAGAATTTATTGAAAAAATTAGTTCAATACAACAATGGGATGTAAAAACAAGTAAACAATTTGTAACTAATTTTCCAAATTTTTTGAAATTTTATGATGAAATCAAGGGTAATATTAAAATAAAACAACCTACTTCCAAGAAAAAGGTAACATCTAATAATAGCTTTATTTCAAACAAAGTTTTCGTTTTTACTGGATTTAGAGATTCTGTATTAAAAGAAAAGATCGAAAGTTTAGGAGGAGCTGTTAAAGATTCAATAAATAGTAAAACAGACTACCTTGTTGTCAAAGAAAAAAATACAGGATCATCTAAAGAAGAGAAAGCTGCAGAATTAAAAATAGAAATTATTACTAAGAATGAACTTGAAAAAAAAATTTAATTTAAATATTTAATAAAGTAGTTGATACTTTATTAAATTTTTTTAGATTTAAATATTAAATTAACATGATCTTTTTTCTTTCAAGTAACTATAACATTTACCTAAATTATCTTTATAAACAATATTTGATAATGAATCAACAGATGGATAATTATTTACAACTTTTGGTGAAGGATGAACTATGTATAATATCATAATTCCAATGAACATAGAAAATATAAAGTAAAATAAAGAAATTTTAAACATAATTATATACAAAATTCTAGAAAATAAATTATATTTATTAATTTATTAAATTATCTCATTATAATATCCCAACCAACATGAGCATTGGAAATATAAAATAAACTAATAATTGCTATTAAACTTATTAAATTTAAAATTAAAATATTCATATACATCTTGATAGAAAAATATTTTTTAGTATATTAATTTTAAATTTTACAGTAATTGATTAAAAATAAATTTATTACTTACTCCAACAAACTTATTTTAGACAAAATCTATTTAAAATTAAATCGGAATAGAATATTAATGGAAATTGAATTTTTAAAATCTTTCAAAGATCATTCATCATTCCAAACTCTTAATGATGAAGATTTAAAGAAATTTTCTTTATTAATAAAGTCAAATAAAAAAAGTAAATTTAAAAAATCAAAAAGTAATGAAAATAAAAAATCTTTATCTAAAGTTAAAGAAAAATTACAAATATCAAAAGAAAAAATCGAAAATAAATTTAGTTTATTAATTAATAAACTTGATTCTAATAACATTGATAAGATAATTGAAGAATTTATTATAAAATTTAAAGATATAAAAGAAGAAGAATTTGTAGTCTTTCAAAGAAATATTTATATAAGAATTTTAAAAGATAATAAATTTCAGTTATTGTATCTTGAATTTTTTATGAAAATTAAAGAGGTTTATAATATTCTCTTTGGATATGATGAAAAATATTTCATTTCATTAATAGAATATAAATTTAAATTTGATTATTCAGATCAAAAACCAATTTTTGAAAATAAAATAATATTAGATGAAATTCATCAATTAAATTCTGAGGAAAATAGAATAAACAACTTAAATTTAATACTAATATTTATTAAAAATGGTTTTTTTAATAAAAATATATTAGATAACATTTCAGATTTATTAATGAACAGTGAATATATTCCTGATATAAATTATTTTGTTAGCGATGATTATGTTAAAAAAAATTATACATTTTTGAACTATCATGAAATATTAAAATCAAAAATAAATCAAACAATGAACAGTAGATATAAAGTAATTTTGAATAGTATTTTTGAAAACTTTGGAATTGAATATAAAAATTATAATGAGAGAAGTAATTCTATTACATCTACTGATTTAGATAATGAAATGTTAAATTATGATATTAATTTAAAAACAGTAGAGAGTTTTGAGCAGTTTAAATCTAAAATAGAAATAGAAATAGATAATATAATTGAAGAATATCTATTAATAGAAGATTTTGAAGAAATAAATAATTATCTTGAAAATAACGAAAATATTAATAATTTTATGACTGAATTATTTAATTATTATTTTAAAAATAATCTTAATTATTTCGAAAAATTTAAATCATTGTTTTTAAATTTTAGAAATAATGATAATATAAAATCAAGTGTAATGATTGAATCGTTAATTAGTATTTTAAACTCAGATTGTGTATTGGATTACCTTAATATTGAAACGAAAATTATTAAACTGTTAGAAATATTTAAAATTCTTCAAATTAATTTAGATAATCAACAAACGGAATATATTAATAAAATACTATCTTAATATTCTTTATCATCAAGAAATATATTTGATATACATCCAACTAATTGAACTAAACTATCATTCCCTTCTTGAACATTAGTGTAACTAAAACTAATAATTTTAAATAATTCTAAGATTTTTTCTTTTGGGATATTTAAATTATTATCACTTTTCATTAAATAATTTAAAAAGGTTAGTAATATATCACTTACATTGTAACCTTCTACATATAGCTTATAAACTTCTAATATACTTTCTTCAAATTTATTTTCAACACACATATGCAATATATTTCTAATATATTCTGGTTTTGGTTTATCTAACAATTTATATATATTATCTACTGTTAGTTTTTTGTAAGTAAAATATATACATTCAAGATTGTTTATAGATTTTCTTATATCTTTATCGGAAATAAATATCAATTCATCAATAAATTTATCAGTATATTCTATTTTTTCTTTTTCACAAATTTCTACCAATTTGTCTTTTATATTATTATCAGTAAGCCTAGGAAATTTTACTATTATACATTTAGACTGAATTGATTCATTAATTTTTATTGAATCATTACATACAAATACAAATCTACAGTTTTTTTTAAATTCATTTATCAAATTACTTAATAGATTTTGTGCTTTATTTGTTATACTATCAGCTTCATCTAAAATAATTAATTTTTCTTGAGTTTTTGTAATCTTTTGACAAAATGGAATTATAGTGTTATTAATAATTGATAAACCTCTATCATCTGAAGCATTTAGTTCTAATACATTTTCATTATAATCTTCTTTAAATATTTCTCTTGCAATAATTAATACAGTTGAAGTTTTTCCTGTACCAGGCTCTCCAGTTAAGATCATATTAGGAACAGATTTTGATTCAATTATTTTGTCTATTTTTTCTAAAAGCATCTCATCTAAAAGAATTTGTTCAGTATCACCAGGTCTATACTTTTCAATCCATGGTAGTTGAATATTTTTATTCATAATACTAGTCATAATAATTTCAAATATACCTTCCTTTTAAACAAAATTCATTTCTAATAATTTTCTCTAGCGTTCAGAACCCCCAATGAACAATTTTTCCAGCGCAATCCACTTAGAATTTTTTTTGCTCTATCAGTTTCTAATTCATCACAAAATGTTATAAATGCATAATCCATCCGATCCCTTTTATTATGATGAGTAGGAAAATGAATAGAATTTACATTTTTGTTTAAATTTAAATTATAACTTGATAACAAATTTCTAATATCTTTAGTTGTTATATATTTTCTTAAATTTCTTAACATGATACAATTAGTTTTTTTAATTTTATTAGTATCTTTATATCTCATTTCTTTATCTTCTTTCGAAATTTTATTTTTACTGTGAACATAATTTCTTTTCCACTTATTACTATTACTATTTTTATTTTCGTTATTTTCTGTACTTTCAATAACATCATTTTTAATTTTTACATTGTCATCTATTACATTAGTAACAGAATTAACAATATTTTCACTTCTTAATCTTAATATAGTTTGATACCTTCTACTAATATAATTTAAAATGTATCCTGGTATTCTACTCATAATAAAATTATCATATTCAAAAAATTTATAAAGAAGAGTTGTTAATTTATCATTAAATCTATCAACTTCAGAACTACCATAATATTTAACAATTCTTAAATCGCATAATTCTAAAATATCGTTTGGTACAACATTCATTATGTCAATATTTTCCTTTTTAGTAATAAATTTTATAAATTCAATTCTTAGATCATTCTCGTTATCAACCTGTGGCTCAACTATAATACCTCCAAAATTTAGTGATGAAAACATAATACTTTAATATGAATGTAGTATCATAAATTATATTCAATTTTTAATAAAATAATACCTAAAATTCAGAAGAAGGCTTTGAAAAATAAACCTTAACATATCTTGATTTACATTCTATAATCTTATTCATTGTAGACAAAGCATCGACATGGTTGCCACACAATATATAAGCCATATTTCTATATTTCTCTTCATTTATCTTGCTTTTAGGAATAATTATATGATTTCTAATACTAAAATCACTTGGAAGAATACCAGCTTTCTTAAATAACAAATCTAATTTATTTCTAACTGTATCGTAATTTTTATCCCTGTCGCAAAAGTCAATACAAATATTATCTGAATATGTATTCCACTTACTTTTATTAAATTTCCTAATAGAGTTGTTATCTGAACTATTCTCAGAATTAACATCACATAAATCTTTCGAACTATTGTCTAATTCGAAAGAACTATCTTCACTTACTTTAAATCTCCTATCAAAACTTACGTTGATACCATTGATTTTACTTTGATAATCTAGATGAAGGACATCAATATGTTTCTTAATACTATTAATTTCTTTGTCTTGATCTAAGATATATTTTTCATTTGAAGCTATTTCAGACTCTAATCTTTTAATAACTTCATCTTTATCATTTATATCTTTATTTCTTTTTAATTTTTCACCTTCAATAATACCAATTAGATTGATTCTCTCATTATTATAATTAAAACATGTATTTTTTAATTCATTCGCAGACTTGATAAGATTACCAATGTTACCAAATCCACTATCTATAACTGCTCTATTAATTCTTTCAATTATATCAATTGTTTGTTTATTCTTTATTTTTAAATCTTCATTTTCTTTATTTAATCTCTTAATTTCACTATCTACTTCAAAACTAGAATTACTACCATAAGAAGAAGGACTAGATATCAAACCTTCAGGGCAATATACCCTGGGACTAATATCAAGACCAGGTGGTCTTGACAAAGTCTGATAACCAAATCCAGAAGATGATGGTCTATTATCTAATAGACTATTTTCAGAATTACCACTAAACAATGAATAACTACCAAAAGCACTTGAACTTTCAAAGGGTAATTTGACATTTTTTATATCTAATTCATTATTTAATTCATATTGATTTCTATTAATACCTTCATTATTACCTAATATCATATTATCCGACATATTATGAAATTGAATAAGAATTACATAATTTTTTATTCAATTTTTTTAAATATTATTTATATAGAAACAGTAAAGTTATTTCAAAATTAATTTTTTTTATTAATTATCATTACTCCAATAATTTTCAATCAAATCTTCTTCAACTATGCAATGTTTTAATACTTGATCGATATGATTTATAGTAAAAACCTCAAAATCATCATCTTCTGGACTTATACCATCTCTTCTTAATTTTTCTAAATCTTCTAAATTCTCTTCTGGTATTAATGCTTTTTTAGCACCAGCCCTCTTTGCACCATTTAATTTTGCTCCAACACCACCAATGGCAGTAACATTCTTACATAAATCAATTTCTCCAGTCATTGCTACTGTATTATTAACTTTCTTATTTGATAAAATAGAATAAATTGCTAAGGTCATTGCTGCACCTGCTGATGGACCATCTTTTGGTGTAGCTGCTTCTGGAGTATGAACATGAAGACCAAAACATTTCTTATCCTTAGAATCATCTATTAATTTTCTTTGTTCATCAGATGTTAATAAAGAGAAAGCAATTCTTTTAGCATATTCAACAGATTCTTTCATAACTTCTCCTTGTTTACCAGTTAATGTTAATTCTAACATTTTATCACTAGGATACTTAACTATTTGAATCATAGTTAATCCACCTATTCCAGTAGTAGTTGCATACAAGCCATTTACTATACCGACAGTAGGTTCATTAGGAATACCTTTAACTCTTATCCTTGGTTTATTTTCAAACAATAACTTAATATAATCTTCTTTAATATCATATGGTAATTTAAAATTTACTTCATCATAAAATCTATTCATATTTACATCTCTTACAATTTCTTGTATTTGTTCTTTGATCTTTCTAACACCAGCTTCATTTGTATAAGTACTTACCAAATGTCTAATCATTTCATTAGATAAGTTAATTTCACCTTTTGAAAATCCAACTTCTTTTAATATAGAAGGTAACATGTAATCTTGAATAATTACTTCTTTATCTTGGATTGTGAGAGGATTTGTTTCAATAACAGTTATTCTATCTCTTAAAATTGGATCTATTAAACTAATATCATTAAAAGAAAATACAATTAGAGCTTTTGATAAATCTAGTTTAATTCCTGAAAAATATTTATCTTCAAATTCATCATTTTGAGTAGAATCTGTTAGATGAGTTAATATAGAAATTATTTCACGACCATGTTCAGTGGCTGAAACTTTATCAACTTCATCAATGAATATAATTGGATTCATGCATTTTGTACTCATTAAAATATCACAAATTCTCCCCCAAGTAGAACCTACATATGTAAAATTATGACCAACTAATGTTGAACCATTAACAGAACCACCAATTGGTAAAAATGCAAATGGTCTTGGATTACCTTCTTTATCAACCAAACATTTAGACAAACCATTCTTTGCTAATGATGTTTTACCTGTTCCCGGAGGTCCTTGAAAACCTAAAACTGCTCCTCTTGAATCTCCATTTATCCATTGAGCAAATATTCTTTGTAATTGTAATTTTGCTTCATTATGGCCATACACAGCTGAATCTAAAGTATTTTTAACATCTTTCAAATATTGTGCTCTTTCTTCTAAATAGTTTCTCCATTCTAAATGTAAACTTACCTCCTTACTATTTTGTAAATAATTACTATCTATCTCTTTTAAATATTTATCAGAATTAAAAAACTGAGTTACAGAATTATCAGATTCAAATAATTCATCAGGATAGGTTACCTTTATTTTTTCTATAAAATTTTTCTTAAAACTTAGAATTTCATTATCATTATATGATCCAAATGGAATCTTTAGTAATCCATCTAACCAAGCTTGAGCCTTATTATCACCTTGAAAATTATTTTTCATAGATTTAAATTTTTCCATAGCTTTACATTTAACGTCTTCATCTGATTTCATCATTGAAATTCTTCTTTCATAAGGAATATCACTTGAAGATAGTTTTTCTAATTTTGCATCATCTTCTTCGATTAATTTTCTTGAGTTATCTAATAATTCTCTAATACTATAGTGCAATGACTCGTACACTTCATTAGCTTCTTTTGCTTTTTTACCACTTTTTAAAACATCATACAGAACATAAGCTAACTTCTGATCATCTTCACCACTCATTAATAATAATGTTAGTATATCAAGTTTTCTAAATTTACTAGCTAATAAAAATTGGTTAATTAATGGTAATAAAGGTCTATCAACCATTGATTTAAAATCATTATATTTTTTCTTGACATCTTCACAAACTTCATTAGGAGAACAAACAACTATATCTCTTAAATTCATTATTTTTAAATAATTGTTCTTAAAAGTTTTCGGAATTTCCAAAATATTGTAGCCAAAACTTAATCTATGTTCTTTGAATTTTTTTTCAATAAAAAGTATATTTCTTGATATATTTAAAATATCATCTTTAAAAATACCTTGAAATACCATATATGAATTAAAAATCTTTATATAAATACAGGCTCCGTATTTATCTTCATATAAACCTCCAGATTTGATATTCTTAGTAAAATGTATTTTTTCATTATTTAGAATAGATATGCATTCAATTTTCTTAAAGCTGTTATCTCTTACTGAAGGTTTTTTATCTTTTGATTGAGTAAGTACTTCATTAATACTTTTTAAAAATCCTGGCATACTACTATCTCCTACTATTATTGATGAGCTTTTATTACTTGGACCATTTCCAATTAAAGTATCAAGTAAATCTTTTGCATTCATTGCATTTTTTACTTTAGGTTCTTCAACTTCAGGCATAGGAACACCATTTTTATGTTTTTCAGAATCCCATACACACATTATTTGAAAGTAATTTTTTATAAAATGAATTTTTTCTAAATCTTCATTACTGAAATTATCTCTCCAATTATCATATCCAAATAAATTAAATATTTTTGATATACTATTACATGAAATATGATTAGAATATCTTACTTGTAAATTAATTATATCAGTCATTAAACTTTCATAATTAAAACTACTACTTTCAGATACAATGTCTTTTAAACGGAATTTTTTAGGTAGTTTTTCTAATATTTTTTCAATATCTTTAAGCTCTTCTAAAAAAATAGAAAAACTTAAATTTGAATTTAAGAATACATTAATCTTATTAAAATAATGTAAGTTAGATACCATATTAATTAATCCATTTTTACAAATGTCTAATCTATTATTAAAATTATTTCTTTTTACTAGGAGCTTCTTAAAGTTTTTCTGGAAAAAAATTAACGAAAATAAATTTCTCTGTTTTAGTTCT
>JACKZZ010006203.1_pt1 | contig 15665 bp, 15 predicted proteins | sample 8027871 | NCBI WGS metagenome assembly JACKZZ01 (sample SAMN15724774, study PRJNA655200) | protist metagenome | isolation source: fluorescence activated cell sorting (FACS) single amplified genomes of... | place: USA: West Boothbay Harbor, Gulf of Maine | collected 2000-07-19
GGAGTTAGATGTCAGTCGAGATGGAGATAGATCCATCAAGACATCAGAGGACGATCAGCCAGGTGTTTGTTCTTCGATGAGTTCTGGAGGAGAGTTCCAAAATGTAGAATCGTATGTCGATTATTTGCTTGGAGTTGCGTCCTCCCCCGAAAATCTGAGTCGCATGTGGCGGGGATGGTCAGCCTGGTGTTGAAAAAGGACAACAAATCCATCGTGCATAAGCGGTCGAGTAAGAGCCGAGGGATTTTTCTCTCGGACGATTACAGTGTGTCGAAATAAATTCGATCTAGATTCAGATTTTATGCCAATAGATCAGTTCCCCTAATCATTCTATTTGAAGCAGATACCACATCCTCCATTCATCTTCTCCACCGATTGAATTTTATGAAACGCAAACAATGGTTCAGATGGATTAGATTTCGAAAGTGTATGGGTCGTTGTCGTTGAGAAAGCGGACGTATGTATTGTCGAGTTTCAATTCGCGGCGAGGACAAAGTGCGCGTTGATTTAATTTTATGAAAACGCAAGCTAACAACGGCTCCGATTAGATTTCGAAGGCTGAGATATGTAAGTATGAGTTGTCGTCGAGAAAGCGGCTGTGTGTCTCATAGGGTTTCAAGCCGCGACAAAGTGCGCGCCGATGTAATTTTATGAATATACGAACAACGGATCCGATTAGAAGTCGAAGGTTGAGGTGTGTATGGGTCGTCGTTGAGAAAGCGGATATGTGTATTGTCGAATTTCAATTCGCGAAAAGTCGTCAGGCGGTTGCCCTCGATTGGTATTATTCTTTTCAATTCGATTAATATCGGATGTGTTATGGCACTAAAGATTTTTCAATTTCATTTTTGCGTGTCTCCGATGTAGCCTGGTCATGAAACAGGAGCAACCAGCGAAGAAGATCTGCTTTTCATGTGAAGATTTATTATAGGCAACACAAGAGAGGAGGGGAGAGACACGAGATCATTGAGGCGGTCGAGTCTCCTATAGCTGGTTGCGAGTTCATCGAGAACAATGGGTGGTACAGAGGCGGTTGTGTTTGTCGTTGGAATGATAAATCGATGTGTTTTTTATCGATTCGGATTTGCCGCAGAGCAAAAGATTGTCAATCTAGTCGTGCGTATTGATAATCGGTACTCAAAATGGCGGATTTCATCCCAGCTCTCCTTGGGGATTGTCGGAATCCCAGTCAAGTCACGCTGCCAGGAGAGGAAGGCATCGATGAAGTTGACGTGGACCAAGTTGATATTGCGGAAGAGAAGAGAAGTCAGAGCGATGGCGGCATCTTCGTTTCAGCGAACAATATTGCAGGAGGCAATACAGCATCAGGACCTTTGCGAGATGGCCCCGCAGAAGAATCCGAATCGACACCGGCTTTCGACCTTTTCGCTTCTGGACAGCAACATGATGAGCAAGTTAATGTGTTGAGAAAAGCGGAGGAACCCGGCGACGGGTCCGAATCGAGCGTCGACCAATCGATTTTCCCTCAAGTAGTAGAACCTCCATCAGATAATATTGAACACCATGATGGAGCTTCTTTAATGCAGATAAAAGTCGAAAAAGACACTAATAGTACAGAAGAAGACGATGCTGAAGCACGATCATGGTTCGAATATCTCAATTCCAAAATGCTTCAATTTGGCGAGGGAGAGATCGTCCGATTCAGTAAGTGAGTGGCATTTTGCGTTGTGCAGATGTCCATTTTTCTCTGAAAGTGTTCCATCTGGGACTATCAGCTTTGCCGTTCCAGGGCATTGTGTGTTTTCAAAGGGTCGTGAGCATATCTCAGACTGATTTCTAGGTCCGTTCACGTTAGGTCCGCTTTTGTAAGTATAATTGCAAATCGATTCTCAAAATGACACTCAGGTAAGCTGGCGAAGTTCGTGGACGGGAACCCCCGACGAATGAAACGCATGGTCAATGCGTACACGATTTCGCGTGCACTCGTTGGTGTCGACAGTGTGATTGGAAACCCCAGATTCCGTGACAAATTGATTCGGTGGACGTTATTATGTGAACAGTGGCCGACACGAATCAGCTGGATTCTGCAGCTTGTACTATTGATTATCATTATTCTTTATCGACTGTGGAATTATTTAGCAACGTGGATCTCGGGGGTCGTTTTAATTTACGTCCTTGAGAAAGTTGTTGTCCTTCCATTACAGTCTACCCCTTCAGGTAATGGAGGAACAGCAAGCGCATCCGCATTGGTATCGCACGAAATTGTTATCTTTGACGATTCGGCAGTTCTACAAGATGCATGTCGAGGCACGGGTGTATGACGTGAAGGTGGATCATTGCACCAAGGATATGGGAACGAAGTATGCCAAGCTTTTCCTCCTCGATAGCGACCCAGAAGTTTTCGACAAGCTGATCGATATGGATCCCCCGTTGTCGATCGCAGATATTGGGAATACGGATTCGCGGGATAAAAACGCGCTTTTGTCCTTTACGACGAATCTCAATCCTGCCGTGCGGCATTCGATCGAACGCATCTGTGCTCACAGAGAGAGCCAGGAGCGTGTCATGAAGGCCGAAAAATATCTCCGTCGATCGATTTTTGAGTCCAGTAGAGACGGAGGACAGAGTCCCCCGACTCGCAAGATCCGCGTAGAGGAACATAATGCGAGTATTGCCGGTTATGACGAGAACAACGACGATAACATCGTGATGAGAGATTCTCCACAGAAACGAAATAAGCACGGTGTAGTTGACGGTGCAGCTGATGTTGGAGCAGGTACTGGTGTCGGTGTCGTCACCATGGCGTCTCAGGGAGGACTGAAGGACTCGCTTCATGGACAAGATCTAATCGGCTATAAGACTTACGCCCGAGTTTTGGCCGAGCTCATATTGTTTTCGTTGCAAGATACTCCGTTCGTGATCGGTTTGTTCGCCTCATGGGGACAAGGCAAGAGTTTCATCATGAACAAAGTAAAGGCGCAAATTTACTACGGCGATATTCTGCAGCGGTTGCATGACGTGTATGAAAGGCAGACAAAAGAATCATGGGAGGCGAGTTGTGGATCTCAATTCAAAGGAAAAATGCGACCAATACACAGGGAAAATATGAAAAAAAACGTGGAGGCGTTGAATCGATGGCTGCAGGAGGACAAGGAAGAAGAGCTGGAACGTATTTGGGCAAGAATGCAGAAGGATGGCGCAGTAGAGGAACGGCTTTTCTCCGACAATAACATCAATTTGGAAAAACTTCTCGACGAGTTTCATGCCAGAGAACGCGATATGTACCAATGGGATTATTGGGCTGAATTTTGGGGAGTCATCGCCTTCGTGCTATGTGCTATATGGTCTGTCATGATTTTTCCGTTTCGTCTCGCCTGGAGCTGCGTATCAGGATTCGTTTCCTTCTGTCGCACGAAAACTACATTTTCTACTTCCGCGCGCAAAACATTTCGCACTAGAAGTACGCGCGAAGGCAGAAAAATTTTTGTCAAGAAAACAATCGATCCGCCTTTGCGAATGATGGAGGAAGAGGATCATCATGAACATGAAGATCAAGCACACAAAAATACTAGTAGAGACAGAAGACCCTCTTCAATCGAAAAAGAATACGAATTCGTGCATTTCAATGCGTGGTTGTACAATGGGACAGATAACCTCTGGGCCGCCTTTATCCTTCTCCTCCATAAAACTCTACAGGACCGCTATGGTTCCACTTTTATCGATGCGAGAAAGCGTGCGGAGTTCTGGCGTTTTTGCCTGTCCACCTTGATGGCATCGTTGGTTTTTGTTATCTCGTTAATTCTGTTGGGAAATAATTCAGATCATGATCATGCCAAGAATCGTACGAAAATCTTTGTGAATGAGATCGTTCTGAAGTCAATCGGATTTGGAAGTGGTGGCATCGTAGTCCTGAACACATTGGTGAGTGTGTGGCGACAGAATAAGATTCAGTCGGTCGTTTCCAATATGGAGAATTCGATTTCCCAATTAACGAAGAAACTGGGATTTATGGATGAGGTGAGAACACAATTGTTCCGCATTGGGCGATTATTGGAGCATCCTTTGTCAGTAGATACAGCCTGGACACATTTCGTACCGCAGATTTTTTGGTGGTTGCCGACGAAAACGCAGGAGAACATAATAACGTATTTCGGAAAGTACCATTACGCCAATTTCAAGCCTTGTCAGTTTATCATTTTCGTGGACGATCTCGATCGTTGCGCGCCCGAGAAGTGTGTCGAGATCATCCAAGCAGTGAATCTCATGTGCGAGGGTTTACCATTTGTGATCTTTTTAGCAATCGACCCCCGTGTCGTGGTGTGCTCCATTGAAGCCGCAAACTCGAATTTCTATGACAATGTCGGGATCTCGGGGTATTCTTATTTGGACAAAATCGTCCAACTGCCGTTTTCGATTCCTGCTATGGTAACAATCGATAAAAAAGCCATGGTGCGCGGCTTTCTGACCAAGAAATCGAAGGGATCGCGAGATTACATGACGATCCACAAGTGGGATAGGGAAATCGACTGCCAGTTACAAACCCATCTTCTTCAAGGTCCGACCGGCGTAGGCTTCCAAGACGGAAAACTTATTGCAACAGGTGCATTTGGAGGACTCGCAATCTACGAACCGGACACTGGCGAATGCATCGCAACACAAATGGATTTTAGCGTGTTTAGTGGATTCCGGAATGCTCAAGGCCCCTGGAGAGCCAATGTCGGAGCCGCGATCAACGTCCACGTGGTGGATGGCGGCGAGAACATTTTTTTCGTGGATTATCAGAAAGCGAATCTGCATCTTTTCACGAGGTCCGCAAACGCACCATCGATTGCCACAGCATCAGCATGGACCCAATCACAAAAGAGTAATTATTTGGAGCACATTACGAGCGTGGAATTTCCGACAAACGCATTTCTAGCCGGAGTAGCATGCAGCAAAGAGTACGTCTTCGTTTCCGCGATGCAGCTGAATTGCATTTTCGTTTTATCGCATTGGTCCTCTTCATCATCCAGTAGTAATATGGTGCGTCGTTCTTCGTCGATTAATTCCTTGGATAGTAATGGGAACGCAAGCAATTGCAATAACACGACGGGGCCGCTCAGGCTTCTCCACAAGATTACAGAACCCAAATTGAATGGACCGACCGGTCTGTGTGTTTCCGACAACAGGTTGTACATTGCCGACCGTTACAATCATCGTGTCGTCGTCCTGAACGCCGATACATTTGAATGTGTGATGAAATTAGGGGGAGAGTACGATTCTGATGTAATACTACCCGCTTCATCCTCGTTATTAAATACTAGTAATACACCGGCTCCACCTCCAGCGTCATTGGTCTCGCCCGACGACTACATATTCGAAATCATGAACGACGCGAGCAAGCGCACAAACGATAATCCTCCAAGCAAGGACGGTCTCAAGTTTCTCCAGCCGAATTCAATCGCAGTCGATCCGGATGGGAATATTTTGATTTATGATACAGGCCATCGGCGAATCGTCGTGTTGCAAGTCGACGGTGTTGGCAACAATAGGTACAAATACATTTGTTCGGTAATGGAAGGGGATTTTGCTCCCCTGGGAGCATTTCAATTCGCCTGCATCTGTATCTGTCCAGAAACGGGTCGTATCGCAGTGAGCGACGATGAGCATGAAAGAATAGTGTTATTGAAGCCGTATCTGTATGGGAGTAGCTAGTGTAGTAGGTCGTTGTCCGTTTGTGGAGCGTTATTCTGTGTGTAGTACATGATTGAGTGTGTTGGTCTGGTAGTGTTGTTGGAAAAGGGGCAAGCGTCGTGGTCTGAAATATTGACTCGCATATTTGTTTCAGTTCCACTCTGCGTTATCATCTTCTGGAATCGTAAGTACGTAGTTTTTAGCACATTCGTTAGTTCCTGACGAGTAGAAATATCTACATGCAGGGTTTTTATGTCGTTCAGTTCATCAGATCTTTTTCGGAAAAATAATCTGATTTCGTAAATTGCGTGATATTGGGTGCAAGGATAGCGTGCGTGACATTGGATATGTAGTAGTCGAGTTGCATGTGTATCTCTGTCTCAGAATAGTTAGATCGTATGCAATCTGAAATATTTTGTAGAGTGCAGATGTAAGATTGTGCATGTGGATTCAAAACATGTGTGGTGTTATCTCATTGATGAATAGATTAGCTTTGTGTCATGTCGTCGCATTTTTCTTAATGGGGTCCTTCGTTTCGTTTAGTGATGTCTGAAAATTGTGTGTCTTTGCTGCTCACGACAAATTCGTGAAACATGGAGTCGTTGCGTCTCATCGTATGCGAGTTGCATGAGCAGACAGAGACAGCATGAGTTGCACAAGTAATTGTCCACTTGACCATGGTAAAAATTTCCCTGAAAACACAATAGATTGAGGTTTCATCTAATCAATTTCGTCTTCGTCGTGGTGTTGTCTCTCGTCGTCAGCAACGTTCGGGGTGATCAGGCATCTTTGTCTGTCGCTTTGAGGTATGTCTGTGAGGATTCACCTGGTTACAATCACAGTCGAAATTTTTCATCATTTTCTCGTATGATCTTCAATCTGCACATGCACATGTCGTGGTCAATGTCATGGTCACAATCGAGGTCGAAATTTTTCATCATTCCCTCGTATGATCTTCAATCTGCACATGCACACGTGGTGGTCAATGTCAAGAAGTCAGAATTCCCTCCTCATGACGGTCTGGGCCATAAAAATACATCGCAACGCAAGGATGTTGAGTCGCACGGAGACAGAGACTTCTGAGGCAATCTTTTCTTGTCACTCATGAAAATTTCCATCGGAGATCTCGCATTTTTGTGTGAATCTGAATGGGTGTTTTTCAATTTCTGCAAATAAAAACAAGGTGGATTGTTTGCCGGATTCGCATGAGATTTAATTATTGCAAGTGAAATCTTAGTTGTAAATTGTCAATGTCGTCAGAGAGCACAGAGAGCGGAGACGCAACAGTCAATAGAGTAATCAATCGGTGAGGATGGAATTTGTCAAAATACGGCGCAAGACAAACTTGCGCTAAGACACAGATGTCAGTGGAAGAACTCTGTGATTGTGAGAGAATTGAGAACAGAGTGTGTCAAAATTAGAATGGAGTCGTGGAGGATAGTCACCATCGTGGAGATGTTTTAGGATCCGCACGCAGGCATCGAAGAAGAACAGAAAGACAGAGGATGTCCAGGTAGATATATTGTCAGATGACAACAATCCAGAAATCTCATCGAAGAGGCCGGCGGAGAATAAATCTCAGAAGAGAAGAGATCTCAATTCCCTGACAGAAAAAAAAACTGTGCGCGTATTCTAAACAACGAATCACGATTATGTCACAATCTGAATGTATGTGTTGTGTGCAGGATCCTCTTGGAGACGTCCGTATCACGATCAGATTTTCCTCTCAGATCCTCTTCCGATTCATTTTTTGAGCGAGACGGACCCAATGTCTATTCTGGGATCTGTGTATCATAGATCTAACGGGCGAAAACGAATCTTCTTTCTGTTTTGCCGATCCTCCAATCTGTGTGTGTTGTAGATTGTAGATGTGTGCAAGTGAGGATCAGATTCTGAGTTGTTTGTCTGTTGTTTGATTGCGTGTGAGATTGACCCTCCCCCTGTCGCACACACTCGTCCATTCTCTGAACACATCAATACAGCACGCATGCAGCCCAGAAACTCTGAGATTGCTATTGCCTCAAACAACATATTATTTGGACGAAAATCTTACATCAGAAATTGCAGATCATCCAACCATGTGCGTCTATCCATCTGTTTCATGCAAACGCAATCTCCACTCGCCAATTTGCAGGATGCTCCGATCGAGATACAATCAGATGTACATTATCTTCCACGTGGACAACACGCAAAACAAAACCAGAGATGTATTTTTCCAATGGAAATGAAAATGGGTAGGACGCAATGTGCATCAACCCGACTCATGATTCAGATTACGGCCGATCTGAATCTGTCAAGTTTTCCTACACAGGATCAATTGCTCTACAATTCTACCAATGCAAAACGTACGTCTGATCTCGACGAGGAAGATAATCTGCGATGAGAGAACATGACATTGCTTGTATCTGAGGAAATAACTCATACATGGCTGTGGCTGGCATTTTTGCTATTGTTCCGACAAGACGATCAAATTTAATATTCACAGGAAATTTGTCTCTCCATTCACTCCAAATGATATCTTTATTGCACGTTTCCAATCCTTATCCTTCATTGCCATCCCCTGTAAATTGTGCCTTTCACATCCTTTTCCTTCTACATATTGATAATTGATTGGCCATACGACAGAGGTCGCTCCACACACCGCATGTTAGAGATCATGTATTTGCATTGCGACATCTCGTCGTCCCCATCGCCTGAATCCTGCAACCACGTCTCTCGCTCTCTGAGTTCAGATTCGTTATCCTGGCCCTTTCAACTCTGAAGAAACGATGTCCTATTGTTACTCCTGCTCTCGACGTTGCTCGCTCTTGATCGAATCCTAGACAGAGAACCGCAACCCTTCTCGACATCAACGTGCCTATGAAGACGCAGGAAAGAGATAAAGAGCTAATATAGAATCACAGAAACGCATCAACGATTTTAACAATGCCGCTCTTCCTCCATATGTACAAATGTAGATTAGTTTACACAATTCTGCTGAGATCAATGACGTTTCACATGGGGATGGACAATAATCAAGACTCCTAATCACCCTCTCAACATCTGTGCGTATCCTTTCGCTCCTTTGTAATATCTTATCGATTCCAGAAACACCTAGATGACTCGAACTTGGAACATCCACAGCTGAATTTCCATGATTGTCTTGCCTGACGAAAACAACCCCTATCTCGAAATTGAAACCTCCTTGAACAATGAAACTCTGCTCGCAGATTCTCAACTACATCAGCATAACCTGTCCCCTTGCTGAATGATTGATTCTTCCCCTGGCTGGGCGCTGCGGGATCATCTCGATCACTCACTGCCGCCGAAAAGAGTCGCAAGAACGTCGGAAAAGGATCACCCCTGCGCCCAAAACTCCCGACACGCAACATCAGAAAAACAGGAATTGGATTGCCTGCTACTTTTCAATGCTTTTACGTGCCCAGGCACCCCGCGGCGCTGGCTGGCTTTTGCGAGGAAATAATGCGCTGGTGGGCTGCCTTGTATAACGTCGTGAGATGCTTGTTCCTGAATAAGACCGCCGGAGAACTTTCTTTTCTGACAGATGGAACTCCTTTTCTGGCAACCTGTCCGCTTCGCACTCCTCGTTCGATCAATCGAGCCTGACTACCGACGGATGGCATTCAAACTCAGGACATCCTCCGCGCAAAAATACCAACACGTCAACACGACGACTACGTACCACGATCCATCCTGGTCGAACTCCATGATCCTCCTCTGCGTCGAAACGCCGCTTTTCTTACATATTTTCAATACTAGATCATTAATCAATTATGCTACTAAAATCTGAAAATCGTTCACGACCCATCGGTCCGCACGAAGCAGGAATATGCTCCGTGCTTGCATGTGAACAAATCCGACGGCGACGATGATGATTTGCAGCGATAAAAAAATAGCACCGCATGGAATGAACTTTTGAAGAATATGACGTCTTCCAAACTCGCAGATCGCACTCGTGTCAAAATCCTCATCGTCAAGATACGAACCCGATTACTCAGCAGGACAGGGTTGATATGTGGTATAAAAAAGAAAAAAGACGAACATCTTCAATCTCTTGACAAAACGCAATGGATCTCGAGTTTCTTTTTCGCTTTTCCACATATCCAATGATCTTCAATGGGAGATAAACGTGCTGGTGTCCAATTCATCATAAATTCCTTCATCCGATGTTTTTTTCTTCATCCGCCTTGTTTGCTTTTTCGAGCTCTGCTCAGCAATATGTTTTGATATGGACGATCTAAAAAAGCGATACGATCCGTCCTCACAACTGATACACAAAAGTCGCCAGGATCACTGTCAGACATCCAGATGCAATGGGGCTGTCCATCGGTCCGTCTAACCAGACCCAGTTACAGACAGCGACCATAACGATCGCTACACTGGTGGCCATGCATTTGATAATCGCATCCGCATACCGCAACGCGATCGCAACGAGAAAACCTCCCAACGCACCCAAGGGAACCAAACACGTGCTCCATGGCGTCCAACCAACGAAAAGACTATCCCGAAACAATGCTGAAAATGCCTCGGATGGATCCCAACCCGCACGACTGACTCGTTCTACCCCCTCCAAAATCAGATAGATGGGGCAACTGCAGAGCGCAAGTTGGAAGTTCTTATCCCAAATGTCGTTTTCTAAAACGATCTCATTTTGCTTGTTCTTCAACGTCGCGCCTCCTACGGCAGCTTTTTGTTTCTTGAATTGAACTTCCATGAAAACGGAATTTAAACCTGACAGCCAGATCTCAATGAAGACGGCTCCAACTCCGAGAAACCACATGTGCATCGCTTGTGCCTTTTTTTGTTCTTTTTGCGCGGTAGCGTCTTTCGCAGATGGGGGTCGGGTTCTCTGTTGCTTCACAAGGGCATCGGCGCGCTCCGAGACTCCGGGTGAGACCGCTGTCATACGAGGTTGAGCAGAACTGGGAAGATTCTGTTCCCGAAAGAACGGTTCCATCATCATCCGATCGTCGCACGTAGAAGACAGGAGAAAATGCTGCTCTGCCTGACTGGAGAGCATCACTGGAACCGCTGACGCATCTTGTTTTTTCCGGCGGATAAAAGACAAATGACTTTCCTCAGAAATGTCAGTGTTTTGAAGGATTCTTTCTCCTCCATTTTTGTCGGAGGACAATGCAGGATCACACAATATCCATCCGTCGCGCGCTTTCCGCCACTCGTCGGCTGCTTGTGGGCTCGATCGCATCGACACTTCCACTACACCGATTAGAATCAATGCTATTCCTAGCAATTTTGGTGTGCTGAATGTACGCTTCAACCAAATACGGGCTACTACTGCGGTCGTTGCGACTTTCAATTGAAAGATTAATACGATGGTCGTTCCATCCGTCCAGGTCATCGCGAAGAAACTCAACAAATTCATGACGAGATAGATAACTGCGACAAGAATCATTGCTCCAGACTCCCGCGCCAAATGCTTGTAGTACGTCCACAAATCCGCACTCTGCAACACACCAAGCAATGACCGCTCCTTCACTCGTTGCTCTTTTAGCAAACTGACATTGTCAGCTATGCTATCTACAGCACTCTGTGAGCGGGATTCAATTTGTGGATTCATGCTAACTTTATCGGTGCTGTGCGGAAATTCGATGATGTCCTTGTTTTTCGACGAACTACTATTTCCACCACTGAACGCGAGTTCATTTTCTTTAGCGTCTCCCGAGGAACCTCGTGCTGACTGATCGTCACGATTCTGCAAATCATGCTCCAGTTGCGATGAAGTCCGCAGCACAGCCTTCACGAATTGGGACTCTTCTGTACTATTTTTGCTATCTATTTCTGCTGTGGCATTGGAACTACTTCTCTTCTGTCGGAAAACGATGGCGGTCGCCGCCACACAATATTTCACAAACTCTGTCACCGCCAGTATGGAGGTGCTCGAATACTTCTCCTTGTATATGTTCTTGGTCAACGTCCGCAGGAGGATAAAAGCGGCTGTCTGGCTGGCCACTAACAGGATGATGGAGAGATTGAAAAACACTTGTTTACCTTGCTGTTTTAGTATCATAGACGCTGTTGGCGAGAAGGTGGAGGCCTTTATTTGCGGCGGAGGGTCTGTTTTATTTGACGATGCATTGTGATTTGGAATGGAGTTGGGTGTAGGTATTAGTTTCTGACGATCTTGTGACGTGGTGGATGATGGAAACTCGGATAGCTCGACATTGGACGAAGGAGCCATCTGCTTTTGCGCTGCCCCAATTATTTGCGCCATGGTTGTTCGACCTGGCTAAAAGAGACGTGGCTATATCAAAACCAATCGCAGTGTTGGACTTATCTCAAACAAAATCGTGGCAAAAGAATTAGAACGACGCATCCACATTTTCTTCCATAACTATACTTTCAATATACGAAATGGAGTGCATGGCAAACCCCTCCGGCGATCCAAAAGCAATGCAACAAATATGAAATACCGACTCCCAATTGGGAAAGAAACATTCGCAACGAGGAAAAAAGATATCAACCACGTTCTAGTACACAGGTTTGCCCGCTCGCACTCTCAAAAAGTCTCCAAGCTCTCAATATTCAGACATCTGCTTCAACCAAACCACACGCACAACATGCTTCGCCTCGAAATCCTCTTTTTCACCTTCTTCGAACATATTTCCATCGTCATCCCATGGTCTTAATCTGGCCGAAAAAAACTCACAAAAAAGGCATTCACCTAAACGTTCTTCATCTCCTCAGAATTATCCGTTTCAGTTCTTTACCGCCATGAACCACTCCTTTTTCACATCGCCATGTTGACTTGCAAAATGTTCCGCAACGGCGCAACTGCAGAACGCATCCAATGCCGCGTACGTCAATTGACCTTTCTCGAGAGGTCTTTTTTGCCAGTTGCTCAGACTCATTTTTTTGTTTTTCGGAATCTCATAATCCTCAATGCTGCAATGCTCTTGGAAAATTCGATTCGCCAACCCCGTGAGACCGCCTTGCAATTGCCGATGTTGCGACCACGCCGATATGAGATCGACCGCATTTTTCGGTGGCCTGCCAACCTCCCCGGAACCGGAAGAAAAATCTTTGACCATTTTCTGCAGGTCATTTTTCAGTCCCATTCCGAAAAAACAGGCGCTATCTAAATCGAGCAAATTCCGAAGACCCTTGGGAATGGATTTCGCTTGATGGATATCCCAGATTAGAACTACGTAATGCGCAGAGCCAATGCTGAAATGCGCTTTCTTACCAACAGCTTTATTTTGACGAGAGGAGGGGAAGCCAGGGGTTGCATTCTGTTTCTGACTCGCAACATCAGGAAAAACATAATAGGGATTTGACACGCCATTGTACGCTGATCGGCCGCCGAGCTGAAGCAATGCAGTTTTGTTCTGAGGTTGATTCTTCACGAACTGAGGTCTCGTTTCGAAATCCAACCCGAAGAATTTGTACTTGCTGCCAGAGGAGGAGGACGTCGACGCAATGCCGGAGGATGACGTTTTCGCCCGCGCTTTTGGCGATAGTTTTGGAGACTGTCTTGTTCCTTGTCCGTTCTCGCTTGAGTCATTCACCCAACCATGATGTCGCATGAACTCTTCCGCTTGCTCCGCGTGTCTAGTGAACAACACTTCCAAGATCGGACCGTCTGGAAGACTGAAAGGCGTCAATAGTGCTCCCATTGAATCGGGATAGGAAGATCTTGCGTTTTTGCGTTGGACAGACACGAAATCTCGGAGATTTGTCAAATACAATCCTTTGTGTCCTCCTGAAGATGTCGAACTGCCACCCTTTTTCCCATTTTTCGGAGAAGGATTTCGTTTTCGCCCTGCTGCGGATGAAGATGCGCTTGATTTGCCTTTCGAATTTGACGACGATGCGTGATCCGCCGCTTTCAGCGTGCCAGGAAACTTTTGCACAGGGATTTTCGGAGACGCTTGGGGACGACTTCCCTTCCCAGATGCGCTTTTCATCGAAGACATGATTGATTTGACTTTGCTAGCGATTCGTTTCTACCTCGTGCAATTTCCAAACCTTCACATTATGCGAATTTCATGCTGTAAAATGCGAAATAAATGCAGACCCACAATTATCAAAAGAAATAAACCCTGGAATACACGCAAACATGTGATACAATCAAGAATGAACATTTAACTCGACGACACTATGATTAGATTACGACGGATACATCTCCTGGTTTTTTATCGCCAACAAATGACACTCTATGTTGAGAAATACGACCGTCACTACAATCATGATGATGATAGACCGACATAGAAAAACGCATTTCAGAAAAAACATGCACTTCTAATAAACCTCTACTAAAACCAAACCAACGAGCGTAATAAGACTGACCTGCGAGAGAGGCTTCTTGTAAGATTTCAGAACAACATGGCGCGCAAACGAGAAAAGAATGTCGCACAACAGGACCAATCTACTATGGAAAATCAACACAAAAATTATGTGAATCTGACAAGGTTTCTGCTGAAACGAGAAATCAATCTCATTGCAGACATCGTGAGTGTTTGTGTTTTAAATTTACGTCCTGTTGACATGTCAATCTAGTGATCCCGTTTCTCTTTCTGAATAGACGACAAAAACAATGATACGAGACAAACGGAGGACTGACGCTTCGCTTGCAAATAACTGTGTGTGACGCCCTGTCCGTCATAAATACGAATAAAATCATCGAAATATTGAGAACGGATATTTTCATTCGATTACAATAGCTCAAAACCTCACTCACACCAATCCCCATGTCTGGCTCTACCGCTCAATCAAATCCATTGTCGCAATTCTAATAAAATAATTGCTGTCTTCCGCGATGCTGCATCTTCCCCACAGCAGGCAACTCCAGCGCCATCATTCACTGTTCAGTTGACTCGCATGTAGCTTCACTCAAACGTCAAATGCAATATCCTCCGGATCTTCACAATGCCGCCCATCTGACGTGAAAGAAAGTTCCAACACCAATAACAAAAGCATCACGATGAGGCCGGGTGCGAAAAAACCGATTAAATACGGATCCAACCACCCAAAGAGCGCGACTAAACCAACACAGAACCCAAAGAACATTGCTCGGAGCAGCAAATAGCATGTCAAGCCGTCTGGATGACCGAGGTTGAAAGCGGAATGTTTTGCCCCATCTGAATCACGGTTTCTCAAGACGAGAGGACACCATCGCGGATCGTGCCGGTTGCAATAGAGCCTGCCACCGACGTATGGGACTTCGTCGTAGAGCTTCTCTCCGTGGTCCTGCACTTCATCCTCGTCGTCGTCTGGTAAAGGTTCTTCTTGTGTTTCGTGTTCGGACATCAACACCGGGGGGATCGGTGGCCCGACAATTAACGAACCGGCTCCTTGATCTTCGTGTTCTGTTTTCTCATAGCTGACATCACTCGTTGGACCCCTGCAGGTATCAATGGAAATACCTTCTGCTCCGTATGCTTCCGCAACTGCGACCTGATCCGCCATCTTCGCTCTGATTTCAATGTGGAATAAATTCTCGGTACTAGATTCAATGCAGCCTATTAATCGTATAGAATTGGTAATCCAATTTATTGCAGGTCAATGTCCGGACAATAAATTTAAATTGTAGACTCTGTAGTTGTCTTATACTTTTATCCTTGGCAATCGAGTCGTACTTATGTGCTAGCAAAAATTACAATTAGAGTAGGAGAGTTCGAAATAGATAGGATACCGATGCTATCACAAAAATGGTCCTTCCGTGTTTCTGTCTGCAACGATGGAATCAGATACTCGCAATGGATATTCCGTGTGTGTCGTTTCTCGCCATTTATGCTGTATTTACTGAGACTAATAATATCATTTTATGATTTATGACACGATGAAATCAAAACCGCAATCTCATAATGTGCCGAAGAAACACCTCACTCACATACCGAACTTTATGATATACAAAAAAAATGGAATTCGCTGCTGCAATGATGAAAAGGGAGATCGATCAACATTGTCCTTTTCCGGGCTGCAGAATCGCTTACGTACATTTGCGCAAACCAACGTCGAACTCTTCTCGAAAAGACAAGATCTCATTGGAAATCGCTGTATAGCGATTTTCC
>JACKZZ010016238.1_pt1 | contig 15663 bp, 10 predicted proteins | sample 8027871 | NCBI WGS metagenome assembly JACKZZ01 (sample SAMN15724774, study PRJNA655200) | protist metagenome | isolation source: fluorescence activated cell sorting (FACS) single amplified genomes of... | place: USA: West Boothbay Harbor, Gulf of Maine | collected 2000-07-19
GCCTGCAACCCTGGGTTTTATTCAGCGGTGTTTAATCAAACTCAGTGCATCCCACACACCTTGTGTTTGCCCGGCACATTCATTGAAATGCTCGGCAATGCGAGCAGCGACCGCAGTTGTGCGCCTTGCGTGAATGGAACCTTCACCGCTATAGTGAACCAAAACGCTTGTACAGAGTGGACGGTGTGTGCCCCTGGAGAAACTGAATCGAAAACTGGGTCGCCATCGAAAGACCGTGAATGTCAACTGAAGTCAACAACGACTCAATCAACACTTATCACGTCAACCGTGGCTACTGCGACGACCGGGGTACCTTTGGAAGGTTTGCAGAAAACTACCACCGTTTCTCCCACACAGGGGTTCACCACGACGGAGATGCTATCACTCTCGTCGTTGCCGTCGTCAACTACCACCGTTTCTTCTACGCAGGGGTTCACTACGACAGCCATAAAGAAAGCTTCACCACTTCAAACAACGACTGGGCTACCTCAACGGAGAGCGACGCGATACCCAAGTGGTGACCCTTTAGACCTTCGTGAGGATGAATTATCGTCGGCACCGTCATCGTGTGAGACAAAGCCAGTGGTTATTTTAGTTTTGTGCCTCCCAGTATTTTGGTTTGGATTACGTGGTTAATAAGAACGCAATAAGTGACATGCGTATGTATAAAAAAATATATTTTATTTAAGCAGGTGCTCACATCAGTGAAAAAGTGGTTCCTACCTACTGTGCTTTCCCTCGCTATTAGGGTAGCTTTTTTTGTCTTATTGGGGTAGCTTGTCTACCCTACATGGCATAGCATCAACTTCGGCATCTCTCCGCCATTAGCGACAATCCCAAACAATCCCTATAATGAGATTACAGGAAACGATAATAGTCGTCTGTTCTATTTATTATAAAAGCATAAGTACTTATTGCCTATTTATTGCATTTAACGATCAAATGTTCATAGTGTTATATATACGTATGTAAATAGTGATCGTAAAATATACTTCATGAACTGCAAAATTATTTACTTTCCATCTTCTTCGAGTCAATTTGATCACCGTGGCAAGACAGGGACAACCGTGGGCGTTGATTTGCATCGGGGTCTAAATAACTGACAAAACCTACCCCATCTGTACCAGTAGGGATGATGGTGATACCGTAATTAGTGTCGGGAGAACTGACCCAATCGCGCATCCATTCGGAGATATCCAACGTGACCCACTCGTTCTTTTTCGGCGCCTTGGTACTCAAGCAATTGCTCTTTGGGCCGTCAAACGCAGGCTTCGAGATCCATGTTACTTCTGACGCAGTCCAGGGACGGATTATTTTGCATACTAAGACTTCGCTCACCGAATCGTCCAACACAAAAAGGCGAAGAAAGCTCGTCTTCAGTTGTTGGCCTTGCAACGACTTGGCGAGAAACTTGTTCGTGCGTATCTTCATCAATATCCGAGTTTCTTTTCCATCGGTTTCTTTCGATGTCGTTATTGCCGAGCCAGGAGAAAAGTGTTCACCTTGGTCGGTTCCACTTTTAACCTCAACTGCCGATAATGTGTCCCTGTCTAATTGGATCGATTTGGGCGCTGCTAAATTGTCACCTTCCTTGCAGGACCAACGGGACGAGGACTCTTCGCGGCTGTAGCTCTGTGCTGCTTTCTTCACATTGACGCGGCAGAACGTTTCGATGCCACGCATACGATAATCATCATGGGTAAAAATCCAAAACGAATCTTTGCGCAGCCCCGGTCGTTCTCCCCATGGAAGAATCCCATTTTGCCCTTCCTCGACCGCAACTGGCCAATCCTTGTCATCGAAATCTTTTAAGTACCACTCATTCTTGTCGGTATTCGTAGCAGTACATCTCCACGAGGCGCTCGTGACCAAGTCTTTGCCGAAAGTGCCAATGATTCCACTTCTGCCATTGTCACCGCCTACTGCTTTGACAGCAAAGACCTCTGTGTCCACAGGCGCTCGAAACCGATAAGTATCTTTCGTGGGTTCCCACCATTCTCCTTTGCCCAATTCTTTCCCGTCTGCGTAGACGGTAAACGATTTCTCCGCCGCCATGGCAATGGGTATCCCGCCACCCTGTACTTTCACATTGTCAATAAAGAAGTTGTTGCAACAGTTAGCACGTGCGATTCTGTTGATACCATCGCAACTGCATCTGTTTGCTGTGTGCCGCTTCCGGCAATCGTGCTGTCATCGTCTTGTACTCAAACAAATGTCTCATCCGTACTTGACTGACTATAGCCATTTCCTATCTATTACCGGGGTGCATGAGCTACCCCAATAAGAAAAATATTTTGAATATTTTCGGGGCCAACGATATGTGCCTGTATAGAAATAATAGATGTTTGTGTATTTTTCTTATTGGGGTAGCTCGAGTACCCCAATAAGCCCCAAAAGCTACCCCAATAGCGAGCTAATGTACAATTCTACATAGGAATTGAAAATCGAAAAATTAAAAAATTTTGCCTCGATTTAGCATGGTTGAGCGATATTAAGGAATCTGGTTCATTTGAGGTGCCCGTTGGTTGAGAACATGTGATAACCGTAGCAGGGACGTAGCAGGGTTTATTTGGTTTTCAGAATAGAAATTATGAAAAGCAATATTTCCCTAATGATATGGCCATGAGGGGGGGGCCTGGTCACAGTACAGTACCTGTAATACTGCATGAATAATGTGTTCCGATAGAGATTAGCCTTCGTCTTCGCGTACATACTCATTAGTGTTCAGGATTTTTATTCGTCTTGAATACAGTGCAGGGGTTGCTTGTATTAATAATCTCTTCTATCTACACCAAAACAAGTGTCGCAAACAGTAATTGACGTTACTGCTGAGCGCGAGGGAAATAATAAAGAAATAAATGAACGAGAAAAAACGACTTGAGTGAGTGCATTCATTGATGGAGACACAGACACCGATAGATGCGCAAGGAGTGACCGTAAAATTACAGGTTACATATTGTCTAGGATTCCAATATCGGGTTGCAGACGTGCAAGGCAAGTTTGTCTCGATGACAACGAAATTCGCCAAACGAGTGACCAAAGAGTTAAGGTCGCTTGCTAAAGATCCACTGACGGGTATTAAGGTTGAGTATGGTGTTGATCTCCAACACTATACTGCAATTTTGGAAGGTGTTGAAGATACAGCGTTCGAGGGGGGGGTATTCGTCTTAAGTATTGTCTTGGGGGATGCGTATCCACAAGAACCTCCCTTGATTATTTTTCAGACCAAGTGTTTTCATCCAAACATTTACAGGGATGGAAAGATTTGCTTGGACATTCTACAAAAAAATTGGGTTTCATCGTATACGCTTGGGTCAGTGCTGCAGTCGATACAGCAATTGCTCTCAGATCCTAATCCAGATTCGCCCGCCAATACAGAAGCGTCATCTTTATTCGTGGACGACAAGCGCGAGTACTTGAGGCGTGTCCGTGAATGTGTTGAGGCCTCTTGGATATAAAGATATAAATCAAGAAATAACTACATATTCTACGTAGTATGAACCGTGCAGAGAGCTCTCAGTCAAACAACGTAGGGAAAGCAGGAATACCTTGCTTTGTCCCACCAGTATCGATGAGAGAGACTGTGATACTGTATCTAATCGTTCCTCGTCATCCCATTTTACAAAGGATGTTCCTTCCAATATTTCCCAAGCCAGAACCCGGTCAACTACTTAGTACAAAAAAATTATGCCACTGCTTGGAAAATCACAAAGGATATTTTTTGAGAAATAGTGATGAGGAGGAATGCTCATGTTGCTGTTTATCTCGGGATGATTAATCAGTCTCAGGAACTTGTTTACTTAAATAACAGCCAATATCTTAAGGAGAATCACACAGGATCCCATTTAGAGAATGAAGTCACAATCTCATCTAAAATTACACCATCCAAACCGATTAGAAAGTCAGTTGATGATCATGGTTCAACTACGAGGGTTTTATTTACGGAGGAAAATACTGACGGAGAATTTTGATTCGTGTGATGAACACTCAAATTATATCCTATTTGATAACTTATTAAATTAAAATACAGACAGCCATTATATTAGTTTTATGCCAATATCTTATTTTATTATACGTACGTATGATACAGGATTCCGTATCATGAATGGCATGTTACGTCGTAGTATTAGTTGGTTATCTCTCTTGTTGCGGTAGCGACGTGCGTGTATTATTAATACGCCGATGTGTCAACAGTCTTAATTGATCACCAACGAACTCTCTGTGCTTCTCTTCAGCAATACCATTTCTGTCCATGGCCTCCAAAAAGTCCATTTGAGGCATTATGTTCTTTGGGTAAAGCCATCGCAATGTTTTCAGTCGCCCCATCCGGAGATTAAATAGCTTGTTCGGGGGAATCTGGCAATTTGACATCATTCTTCTAGTCGGTTGAACAGCCTCCTGGCGCATGCGTCCCCGGATAATATTTTTAACAATAAAGGATTTCCTTGCTCCTTCAAGCAGATAAAAATAGCCTAGACTCTCGTAAGTTTCCGCGTTTGGTGCTAGTCCATCGTCTACGGTATTCATCTGGTTGCGGACACCATCCAAATACTGCTCTAGTTTTTCCACGCTTCCAAAGGTATTCAACAGGGCGTTCACTTGATGTATGGATGCTACGTCATTTTGAACAAAGCGGTCCATAAGCACATGTGCACCTTCAGATTTTCCTATTTTTTTCAAATACAGCAATTTGCTTGATCGCATCCGCGATAGGTCATCCGCGCTCAACTGCATGAGCCGGTCAATCACATGTTTCTCCAATTTAGTCCCATGACGTTCTAAGTCGATTTCAATAACCTTTTGTGCTTTCAAAACTTCTCCCTCGATGATCAACTGGGTAATGAAATGCGAGTAACAAAATTCGTTCAGCAGCACGCCTTTGGATCTCATTTTATCTAAAAATGCTGCCATGACACTGGACGTTTCTAGAGCCTTCATCATAATTGAGTAATGATATGATAGCAACACATTGTTTTCCTCCATCCGATTGAACATGAACCACGCGTTCTCCATGCTGCACAACGGGCCGGGTTTGATTAGATTTTTCAAAGTGCCACTTCGTAGTTTTCCCCATTCTTCATCTGTGCGGCGTCTATAAGACTCGACAATTTCTTTTGTTCGCCCTTCAAAGGAACACCGCAAGTGCATTTCATCTAAGACCCCCTTGGCTCCCATCTTGCTTCCCTCTATGTATAATTTGTAAACCAGCTGGGAATAATGCTCCGCAGTTGGTGGAAAACCCCAGTCGCGAATCTTTTCAAGAAATGCCCTTGTTTGAGCGGACGAGGTCAAACAATTGATCATGGTAGATATATGAAAGGCATTGATAGCGTTCCGATTTCGCATTTTATGAAACTCTTTCCAGGCATGTTCAGGCGACTTTCTTGTAAGATATTCCAATCGCACTCTACCTTTTTTCGCATCTTTCAACGTGGACAACGGTAAGAACGCCGAAGAAGAGACCCCCATTGCCCGTCGACACCGCCAAAGGTGCATTATTCTGTGAGTAAAGGCCATTCTCACACTTAGGGTATTCATGAAGCAGCTTCCGCATTTACGTCCCAGTCCATCTTCCGTACATCTCCGGGACAGAACGTGGTCGTCACCCCAAAATCAGGAGGGTTTTGGAAGCGTGCATGAGATCAAAACTTTTGAAGAGCTTCATAGTTCATAGGTTGTACTTCCTTCCAGAAAGACAGTACAGTACACCAAAAGACTGACTTATTGTACTTAATAATGATTTTAGACTACATTGCACGTGGGCTATTTTCGATCCATGCGAAGGTACACCAGACACCACCAGACAATTCCATCGCGTAGGAAGTACGTAGGAATCCACAACAACCCTAGCTCTAACAGACTATGTACACAACCAGTGCTTCCAGAGCTGCAACACGACTACACGCGCGCACCATGGCATCACGGTGTCGGTTGTACTTTTGTTCTGTACTCCACTGGCAGTGTTCGTTCGTTCGTTCGTGTTCAAGGTTCAAAACGTTGCACCCATCACAAAGGACACAGGATGAGCTAGCCAGCGAGCGAGTGCATGAGTGAATGAGTGGATGAGTGAGTTGTGAGTTGCGTGCGATCACTACATGCATGTTGTTTATTTTTTATTTCTGTTTTTTCTGTTCATGTTTATTTGCATGTTTGCATGTTTGCTTTGTACTGTACACACATGCTTCGTTGAAGGCCTTCCTTCCCCCATCCATCGGGTGGAGGCGAACGAGTCCGGATGCCTGGGCACGTGGTCGGCTACCTTGACACCCATCTTATCCGCGCCGATTTATCACACGGTCCCGCCTATATCGTACTCACAATGAAGCACACGATTCGTTTGCTCGCCCTGTGGCTGGTGATGTGGTGTGGTTCGCGGCCGCCGACGATTGCAATGGCTGTGCCACAGACCATTGCGTTGATGCCTTCCTCTTTAGAGGGCTTCGGTGGAGACTCGCCGGCAAACGAAGGCGTTGACAAGCTCCTGGATGGGCTTGCCTCGACCAAATATACGAACGATGGTGGAGGGAACAGTGGTTTTACGGCCACCGCAGAGAGCCCCTTTACACTTACAAGCCTGGTCTTCACGTCCGCTGGCGTCGACAGAGATAGGGATCCCGTACGAATAGTTGTTGAAGGCCTTTAATGATTATGACGTAACGTGCACATGCGACTTTCCCCGTACAACAAGAGAGTACACTTGCTCTGATGGGTCGGTAGGCAAATGTTTAAGCGTGGAGGTCTGCCAATGGCACGTACCGTGGACAAAAACAAGCATGCAGGGCTGTGCACATTTGTCTGCGTTTGAACACATGCCAATGTGGGACTGCCCGACCGAAGGCAGCCATACGCGCACAGTAGACTCACAATTGAAATCCGGAGTTTTGTTAACCGGCTCGCTGTCTATTTCTGGCTTCAAACCAGCCACCCCAAAAGTGGCCAAGGTGGTGGTATCGTACGATGGTTATTGTGATGGTGACAGGTTTTATCTGCCAACTTACGACGACTATTTTGTCACATCAAACGAGAGTAGCATCGCGGTTTGTGCCCGTGCATGCGCTCTGGCAAAATTAGGATACACGGCATCCATAAAAGTGTCTACGAGCGGCTGTTTTTGTACGAAACGAGATTGCAACCCTGCTAGCCGTACGGACGTGGATAATTATCGAACCTACGTCAGGGTATCGAACATGGAATCGTTGCCAGTTGTTTTGTATGATGGGTTTTGTGATGGTGACTGGTTTTATTTGTCAACCTACGGCACATACCTTAATACGGCGGGCGCAAAGAGCATCGCAAATTGTGCCCATTCCTGTGCTCTAGAAAAGGCAGGGTACACGGCATCCATAAACGTGTCTACGAGCGGCTGTTTTTGTACGAAACGAGATTGCACCCCTGGCCAGCTTACGAACAAGGATACTTATCAAACATACGGCATAGAAGGCAGGGCAATCTGGTTGTACGACGGATACTGCCCTACGTATGCATACTTGAAGGGGCACACCTCGTACGTATACGGGCTAACCCAAACTGAGTGCGTGCAGGCATGTCAAGCGGACGATCCAGTCTATGCCGGCACATTTAAACTGGACAAAAATGGTTGTTTTTGCTCTCTGGCGCTCTGCGAGACGCCGTCAAAGACGTCCGAGTATACGACATTTGCGCCCATCCGATCAGGGAGAGCTCCCGACTCTAGCATGACAATCTTGTATGCAAAACAAGGGATGCGACATTTTACAACCACTGACAGAGATCCATATACGCTCACGTTGTCATGGTTGACGTTGACTGGAGCGGGACATATCGATCAATGGGGTGGCAGTATTAGATTAAGAGGTTATACCCCAGACGTGTCGCCGAGGTTAGAGGCGAATTACTGTTGGTTCGAGGGAAATACAGCTCGTTTTGGGGCGGCAATATACGGTATAGACTGGGTCTCTATACGTCTCGAGGAGACCAAAATCACTCACAACAAAAATGCCATTGGCGGTGCATTATACGGCGTGGTTCATTCGGCCTTTCACGTGTACGGCCAGAACGATCCCAATTGGGCCTCCCAGGTTAAGCGGACAGCCGGACCCGGCATCGGAGGCCTATTAGATTTTCCAAGCAGTGGTTTAATTTTTTTGTAGTTGACCTGGTTCTGACTTTGGAAATATTAAGAGGAGTATCATTTGTAAAATGAGATGGCGAGGAACGACTGGATACAATATCATAGTGATGCATATCAGTGCTGTTATTGGCGGGAAAGCAAGGTATCATATTAGATGCCGACCTTGCGTTGATTGAGTGAGCGCTGTCTGTTCGGTTCGTTTTTGTTCACTCGTCTATCTTGCATGGTGGCGATGTGTTTGGTCGTTTGGAGTTTGGACCATCTACTGTACACGATTCCAAATTTCAACAAGCGTTGATAGACCTCTTAATAAATACCGTAATTCGTAGATTATAGTTTCACAAATTTAATTATAATAATGCATTCAGTCGGTGGTATCATCTACATCTGCCATAAGTCGGTAGCGCACATTCATATTTTCTTTCTTGCTGCGCAAGGGATCCTCGTATTCTTGGTCGGGGTTTTCTCCCGCTGAACAATGGTACGCGAGAAGCAACGCATTATCTTCCCGAATTCCACCCAAATTATCTTTAAAGATATTCCTTTTCTGATTATCTAGAGCCATTTGTTCTTTGCCGTTGTAATTGGCGTTAGCCCAACGAGGAATAGCATACATACCTCCCTCCTCCATTTGTTTTCTAAGTAACTGATCACTCGACATGGTAGGAGGCATGTACCCAAGCCCTCCCATCGACTTTCCGATTGAATTTGCCATTAACAATTGAATTTGTTGCAATCTATCTGCAGTCGCTGCATTATTACCAGCAGCCTCTGCTTCCTTTATACCCGGAATCTTCCCCTGAATTTTAAGGAATGTTTTCTTCTGCTGCTGTGAACGTTGAACGATAGAGGGCACATCCATCAACAAACGTCGGCGCATACTGGGACTTCGTGGTAGTTCCAGGGTAAGTTTCCCGTGGAATATCTGGATACCTTGAGGAAATAGCCTGTCAAGCTCCGCTTTATTCTTTTCAATCAACTCTTTAAGTATTTTCACATCAGGGTCGTTCTCGCGGACTTTAAGTTTGTTGCCATTGTTGGCGTTACATCCACCACTCACCCCCGCGACAACACCAAGCTTTTTGATATCATAATTGTCGTTCTTAATTGCCCGTAAAACCTGGAGAAACCTGGAATTTTGCCTGAAGCCTTCAAACCCATACATATTAGGCGGTCTTTGCATGCCTTGTTTCGAGTTATCGAACCGATTGAACGTTGTCATGGCGACCAAGATGGTGTGACCTAAACTATCTTGCGCTTCCTTTGCCATCGAAGGGTCGTGCTTGACGTATTCGAACGTCGTCACTTTTCGCATGGTTCGGAAATCGGCTGGTACTTTCTTGTCCTTCGCAATAACGTTCCTCACCTCATCCATATAATTTCTTCTCATTTGCTTGTTTTCTCCTTTGAACGCAAGTATGAGGGCATCGAATTTGGCTCCCCGATTGGATTCAATCCTTTTCTTCATTTCGTCGTTCAGTCTGGGATTAGGTTTATAACTTTCTTGGTCTTCGGGAATATACATCCGTTGCCCATATGGTGGAGTTGCGAAACCCAAGCGCAGCTGACGTGGGGAGGCAGCTCTGCCGTAGCCACCCGCTTGCGCCCCGTACCCACCTGCCTGTGCACCGTAGCCACCATATCCATACCCACCACCTGCCTGTGCACCGTAGCCACCTTGCTGCACGGCTGTGGCGCTTTGGGCTCCGTACATAGGGTTGGCAGGAGGGAAAGGATTGTCTACCATGAGTAACCTGATTATATTTTTCATCAAATTCTTTGCTATTTTGAGTTTTTCTTTTCCCTTGGCACACCTTCTTTTCTTATCCTTTATCTTGGCGTGGCATAACTTGTTTTCAGTCGTGGCGTGGCCTTTTTTTTTGCCTATGTCACATTGTTTTTCGAATTTCTGAATAACACCTTTTTTCAAGAATGATCGACAACTATGCTTTATGGAGTTGGCTAAGGCGATCTTTCTTAAGATAGACATTTCCTTTGCTATGTGGTATAACCTTGCGTTAATTTTCTTATCGACATCGCTCCTACCTCCCGGCTTTGTGAGTATGAGTTTTAAACGTAAAGCAATCGCAGCTTGCTCTGCACATACCACTCGTCGAGGATCTTTCCATGGCGTTTCGTGTGAAAGAAGGAGTTGGCAAATCTTACTTGCTTTTTGCCATTTATTACTTTCTGACTGCAGCACGGCTTTATCCATTTTCGATGTCCTGGTGGGGAGCATTGGGGTGTTATACCGCTCCCCGTCTTCTGTGGGCAGAAGATATTTGTTTTTGTTCTTAAACAAATCATCCGCCCCATGAAAGTAAAAACCTTCCTTGTTGCACTTCTTGCCCTGGAATGTGTTTGTTTTTGGGTCGCACTTCACTTTCATAATACCCGAAGCAGTATACGTGACCCCCAGGCCAGTATCTCGTGACGATGTTCCGGCAGATGCAAAAGGATTCGAGGCGCCTCCGTATCCACCGTATCCACCGTACCCCGACTCTTCCGCCTGACAAAAGAGCACCGCCAACACGAGAAGGGCGCAAGAAAGCTCTATACGAACCAGGGGAGAGAGGTTGTTTCCCATCGCTATAGTGTGCTGTCTGTCCGTCTTGTGTCAATTCCAATCGTTCAAGCGACCCAACCGTCTGTGAATGAACCCTGAATGAAGCACGGAAGAATTTGAGCAGAGGAGGTGGCGTGACGAATTCTACTAACACGTGAGGAAGCTTTCATATAATGAAAAGCGTACCAAGGTACACACATGGTGTAGAGACTTCATCGTGTGAGTGAACGATATGCTCACAATAATAATATCAGAATGATACTGTCTCATCATGAATATTATTAGTAGTAACGACATCAAAATCATACTTTCCATCGATCTTGACATACACCCCCTCCCTCAGCACCATCCGGCGTACCGAGAAACCTTCCTTCTTTTTTGTTTTTAATTCATAGCCTCGTTTTCTTCGGCTCAATGATCATCAAAAGTGTCCTCCTTATACTTATTCATATTCTACCTGTAGGTACTTGCCTCCCCCTCTCTTGTTCTCATGTCTACTTTATTCTACATTCTACAGTACTGTACTGTACTTGTCGATTGTCTACGGATATTCTGTATTCTGTACATGTTTGTCTGAAGCGATAAGCGATACTGTAGGTACAGTTTTAGGTACTGCTCGTACCTACTGTACCTCGAATCGAACAACTCGCGGGCGCTTCTAAATTCGAATATCATGGTTCTGGTGTTGGAAGAACTTGCATGAAGGATGGATGTGCACGCTTTTTGGCAGCAAAGCAATCGTAACACGGGTGGAAAATGGTGCAAACAAGCTCGCGGTGAACCAATCAAACCAGTCACTCCACACTGGTTGGATTAAATCCGAAGTTGGGTATAGTACCACGCCTGTGTACTCGCCATACGTGCTTGCTAGGGCCGTTGATCGATCGTTCGGATGGCGGATCCGTTTACGTACGACCACCGGCCGGGCCGTCGTTACGTAGAGAGTGAAGAAGATAAAACGGAGAGGGAGTCCACGCCGCCGACACATGCGGCACCAATCGTCCCGAAAAATCACTTTGGTATCGTTGGTGCGCTCGTCTTTTGTTATGTCTCCCCTTTCACTGCGTCCGTGTGCCAGTCTTTCTTATTGATGATAATGTATAACCCGTACTTTGAAGAGCTGGGAATCTCTGAATCTTCTCACATTTTCTGTGAGCTCGTGGGCCCGTGGATCGGCTACCTGCTGGCCATGTCATATGTTGGAGGATGTTTTGGAAAGCACATAGCCAATCCTAAGAGCAAACTGTTTGTGTTTGCCCTAGTTGGGATCGCCCAAATAGTACACTTCACCGTCTTTTGGATGGAAGACGTGATCTTGGAAGATACGAGATTCAAAGAAAACCTGTTCGTATACTCGTTGATTCAGCTTGTCAATAGCGAGTATTTCGTCCGTCTCGTCTGTATTTTCTTGCTTCGGTTTGTCGTCGAAATTGATGTGGAATTCCGGCCAGAGAACTCTTGCGTCAACCGATGTGCTACGACTTGTTGTCTGTGCTGTGGACGGTTATGCATAATGTTCTTGGGCTTCGTCTTTCTAGTTTTGCTCGCGGTGGCTTCTGAGAAAAATTTTGACTCGTCTGGATTTAATGGAAATTTTGAATGGAATTTTCAGAGTGGAGGTGGGTTCGATGTTCCTAATTTTGGTGGCAATGCTGCGGGTGGACGCATCACGGCCTTGCGGACTTTGAATCTAGGGACAAGTGCTTCCTTGCGAGACATTAAAGCTTCATACCGCACGTTGGCAAAGGCATACCACCCCGATAAATGCGGTCAACACGGTGACGGAATGGACCCAAAAGAGTGCGAATCGAAATTTATCAAAGTGCAAGAGTCATACGAATATTTGACAGGGAAATCCGCCAAAAGCGTGCGGGGCAAAAGACCGAAGTATAGCCGCTTGTGAACCTTATTTTTCAACTTGTGCTGCTCGCAGGTCAACTGTCGCAAGGAGTCCGGTGGTACACACTAATATTGACTACTGTATCGACTAAAGTCAGTACGTACTTATATTTAGACGTTGGTAGGTACACACAGGTAGTAGGTAAATAAGCATTGGACGTGAATTTCGAAAGCAGACAGTCTAGAATTGTTTTGTATGAAGGATTGATTGGATGGCGAAGGAGGCAAGTGTGCGACGAGTGCGTCTGTCACTGGACGACCTTGCCTTGTATTGCGCTTCGGATCGAGAAAAGTAACGTTAGCGTATATCGATCATCGGCTCTGCTGACTTCGTTTGTGCCCCTGCACTGTGCCGAACATGACTTCGCTCGGCAAACCAAATGAGTGGGAAGTTGCCACAAAGCCGAAGATGAAAAATAATAGTTTGTTGCTGGACCTTTACAAGAAGCACCAGCTGCTGCTGGTACGGAATTTCGCAGACAATAAAAGGTTCATGCTTCCATTTTTCGCGGATATGTGGCGGAATGCGAGTACAGAAGCGCGACAAGCAATTCAAAAGTCGTGGTATGTTGAGACCGACGGACGAGGCGACACCGAGGTCCCATTGGCACCAGAAACTATATTGGGCGTTGCGGACGAACCAACTGCTTTGCCTACAACTCCGTGGTATTGCTCTTTCGTCGCGCAGGGGGACGAAGAATTGCTCGGCCATGTTCTCGATGCACTTCCAACACCCACCAATGACAAGAATAGAACGCGAGAGGTACCCAGTTTTTTGACTTCCCGTGGTCACCGCCACGAGGACGCTGCTTGGGTGTTTATAGCAAAGCAAACAGCGAACGTCCTTCCAGGCCGGCCCGAGCACGTGGACAAAGTCACTCATGATGGTACCTGGCACCTGCAATGCTCAGGGGAGAAAACATGGTACATTCGCTCCGCTGCTGCATTCCACGGAACAGACCTTGGCAAGGATAACGACGTTCAACATGGAAGTGCTCTCATGAAGACCAACAGCAAAGATGCATTAAATTTTACTTGCCGTGCGGGCGACCTGTTGGTAATCAACACGCGTTCATGGGCCCATCGAACGGAGATTCCTGCAGCTGGCTCGGTTGCTGTAGCCCCATGTTTTTCCATTTCAATTGCGCGTGACTTTTTCTTTCATACAGCCGCAGTTGCTGAAGACAATGGAGACGATAGAACGCCCCTCCTTTCTTCGGAGGCTCTTGAAGCCGACGAGGAAACGGAAATGGGTAACGTCGATGCATTGTTTGCCGATCGATACATTGCAAAAGGCGAGGTGGTCTACACAGATGAGGCTTTTAAGGCACTGTCTGAATCCGGTGAAGGTGGGCTCGCTTTCTGCTTAGATCCCAATTGTGAAGTTCAACAGATTGACGACGGTACATACGCGATTGTGGCAATAAAAAACATTCGACGCGATGACTTTATCACTCTGCTGGATGTGAACGGGGAAGAAAATGTCGACGGTACAGGGGAGCCGCGGCCCAAAAAAGCGCGTACATGAGCTGAAGTTAGACCCGAGATAAATATATATCTCGTTTGGAGTTTGAAGATGGAACTACCTCATCTAATTCGACTACATCAAATCCCTCATAGAGAATCCGGCCCATTTCAACCAACTATAGCCACTGTATGGAGGAGAATTCTGATGGAGAAAATCGATTACATCTATGACAAACATTGTTCAGGTTAATTTAATACAAAAAAACATTCACATTTTTTATAATATAATATAATTAATTAGTATATTGGCTGTTATTTACTTAAATAAACACATATATATTTATTAGTTTTATAGATTTATTTACGTAAATAGCAGCCAATAAAATACTTTTGATACAAATAAAGATCCTCTGCACGTTTACTGCTGTTATTTACAAACTAGAGAGAGCTTCTATACGAGTTTTACAACTTATACTCCATCAACCAGTCTTCGAAACTCAAACTTGGCCAAGATTCCCGGGGTTTTGCCTTCAGACGCTTGATCCCTTTTTCGCTCTTGTCCTCGAAAAGTACAGAAAAAAAATCCTCGGCCATTTTATAGTGCACCCGACCCTCCGAGGCTGTGTCAAACATGTATACACGTCCATCGTTTGCAAGCATATGATTGAGCAAGCACCACACCGCAAACTGTGGTCGTGCACGTCCTTTAACTACAATTGCGTCGTATTTCAATTTCACTGGCCCCAGTTGACTTTCATACAAATCTTTATAATCTGCCCACACCGACGGTTTACCACTTACGCGCTGTATTCCTCGTGGTACCGCACAAATGTGCATCACATTTTTGTACCGAATTAAGTGTTTTCTGGAAGCAGCACAGCTGCGAAACATTTCCAGGTAGACGATGCGTCCCCCCTGTGCTTTATTCGCTACTTTCGCAACAAACGAATTGTACGCAAATGCTTCGACGATTAAGACGTTTGAATTTACTTTCAATGGGTTCAGCACGAGCCCCATCTCTTGGATGGACATCTGCGGCTTCAGCACAGCCTTGAACATGTTCCACAATCGTCCTCTACTCTCTACCTTTCGGACTCGACAAATAATCCTCTTATCTTGGAACACTGTTGTATACTTCATGAGGTTAGTCAATCCCCGTGTCCAGCGTCCGCGGCATCGAACTTTGTTCCAGCCTCTATCTGGTCGCCTTTTGTGACCTGCTTTCAGACCGTCCCTGCCAACCTGATGGACAGCGTCGACAGTGCTTGTCGAGTCAACTGCGGAAATGTCACTTCGCACATTTACCATGTGCACCAAACAATTGTCATACGCCGGCCGACCGATAACATATTTTGGCATGGTGTTCCAGTTGAATGTACTCCGGGTAACTATAAAATAATCTTGCGCATTGCGTACCCCGAGTTGCGCCATTTTTGCCATTTGAAGGATGCGCGTGTTAGCTTTGTATGGGTCTTCAGATATGACATCTTTGAAGCTCAAACGATGCTCTAAACGTCGTCCCGTAATCAACAACCTCTCGTGCAACTTGTTTGCGTCGATTTCATTGGCTATGACTTGCAACGTGGTGATCAAATTTTCTCCAAACAGAATGTCACCATTC
>JACKZZ010006419.1_pt1 | contig 15655 bp, 12 predicted proteins | sample 8027871 | NCBI WGS metagenome assembly JACKZZ01 (sample SAMN15724774, study PRJNA655200) | protist metagenome | isolation source: fluorescence activated cell sorting (FACS) single amplified genomes of... | place: USA: West Boothbay Harbor, Gulf of Maine | collected 2000-07-19
GACTACATGTACATTGCGTTGCATTCGATAACGCAAATAGAAGTTCATCAAATGTTGTTTGTAGCACGTTGGCACATGGTGCGCTGCTATATCAGCGCAGTAGAAAAAACTCTCGACGTGGTGCTGTAAAAAATACCCGGTGCTGTTAAGGGTGATGGGGTCGCGCTCGCGGCCTAGATCGACAGGTGAATGCTGCTCAGTGGAATTCGCAGTGTACGGGTGGCCTGTAGTTTTTGGGTGGCATATTACGCACTGCAAAAGCATCTCTCTGGGATGGTGATGGACGACGCTTGCATGACAATTTTTTCGGTTTGTGCAAGTTGTTATGCCCAACATGCAGATGCATCGGTAAAATAAATTACCCACTTTAATAGCCTCTTTAATCAAAATGAATACTTTCTCCCGTGGTTTCGTAGGTCGTGTTTCCCTGGCTCATGGCGGCGGGTGAGTGCGGCTTGCGCCATCTTTGTTCCCATCGCTTTTGCTCCTCTTCGCCCCATTCCTCGTGCTCATACTCGTTCCACTGTTCCTCCCCATGTTGATCCCACTTCTCTTGAGCACCGTCTCTCTTGTTCCAGCGCTCGCCGTCCCCAGTGTGCTGCTGCTGCTGTTGCCATCTCTGGTCTACATCTCTACTGCCACGAATGCTTTGCTTTGGAGTTCTGGTATTGTGCTCAAGATGTTGCTGAGCAGCCTGATGTTCTCCTCGGGCGGTTCTCCCGCTAGGGTGATTTTGATGACTTTCGCCTCGGCTGGTAGTAGTAGGACCCGAGTATGATCCAACGTCTTGATGCTGTCCTCCTCCCTTCGTTGACCCGGCCGCGGTTCTACTTCGCGGGTTAAAGCTGTCGTACTGCGCAGCATTATTTCGGCTGGTCGACGGCTCTACTTCTCGTTCTCCCCGAGAAGGCGCAATTTCGTCGCGCAGGTAATAGTCTTCGTCTCTGTCGTAATAGCTGTCGGCGTGGTCGTCGTCGCGTCTGTACTGGCTCTTCAAGTGCTGCTGGCCACCGCTGCTCAAGTTGCGGTTCAGCAGGTTGTTTTCTCTTCCGCCTGTCCCGCGGGTCATTGTCGCACTACTGCGGTCCTCGCCACCACGGTCGCGGTCGACTCTACCGTTGCCAGCACTAGTACTTCCCCCGCCGCGCCAGTTCTCCGCACCAGCAGGGTGGTGCTGTTCACTTGGATGTTGCAAATCTTCGCCATAGGAGTGGCTGTAGCTGTCGTTTTGCAAGTCAATTTGTCTACTTCTTGGACCACCCGCTCTATCCCCTCGGTGGTGTTGGTGAATCAGTGGCTTTTCTGCTGAGTAAGAAGAATTAGTATCAGCTCTTCCGCCATCACCTGCTGCGTATTCGCCCCTTCCTCCTCGCGCCTTACCACCAGCAGAAGTAGTACCTGAAGCTGGCTGTTCCCGTTCGCGTTCTCCGCCTCGGGTGTTGTCTCTGCTAGTTGTTGTACTGTCCTGCTTGTTTTGGTGTTGTTCCTTATCCTTTTTCTTTTCTTTCGAAGACTTTGGCTCCTCTGAATTATCCGCCGGCCCGTCGGTCTGCTTCGCGGTGCCAAACAGAGACGCTCGGTCCACCGGGTCGGAGGTGAATTTCGGCTCGCGCGAATAGGTCTTGGAAAACTCTTCCTCATACTGCTTGCTGGAGTACCGCTCGCTGTTTTGTGAAAATAGAAGTAAAGGGATATGCATTGCAGAACAAGCTCTTCTTGTCCCTCAACAAGATAGAACTACCAGACATCAACGACAACATAAATTGATTATTATTTTCATTGCATAATCGCCATTTTGATTTTTGTTCAACCAGAGGCAGCAAAACAAGCACAACAAGAAGTCCACCCTTCTAAAAAAATACGCTGTTTTGGTGGCGACAGCTGGGTCAGCTTCGAGCCCGCTGTTGGACCCGCCCCGCCGCCAGTCCAGGTCGCGGTCGGCGACGGTGTTGAAGTTGGTGCCGCTGTTGGGCTGACTGCCGTAGGGATCGTAGCTGCCCGGGGAACCGGCGTACTGCCCGTACGTGTTTGCGTTGAAGCCCGCACCGTAGTGCTCGCGCCCATTCCACGCGGTGTTTCCCAGGTGCGCCTGCTCCTGCTGCTTCTTCAGTTGCCAGGCCTTCTTCTCCGCCTCCTTCTGTTTTTCCTCTTCCATAATCTCCTGCATCGACTTGGCTTGCACAGCCGCGCCCCACTTGCTCTGTTTTTTTTTCTTTTACTGAAGCATGGGACTCAAGAACATCATTTTGCGAAGGTGGTGTCTGGTGCGCTGTCGTCGCGAAACAAACTCCGGCTGCAACAAGGCAGGTAGAACCACGAAAAGAAGGCTTCTTGTGTAAGAAAATCATGTTGAATACGATAAACAGCCAAGCGCAAGCGAAGTAGAAGCTTAGAAGAAGTAAGTAAGTACTACCTTCGGGCCGCCATCTTGTGGCTTTTTCGCAGATTGCGCACCCGCGGCGCCTACCGAGTCCTCCTCAACCGTTTCGCTCTGGTCGGCCCAAGAGACTGGTTTTCCCAGAGCCTCCTCTTCGAACGTATTCTCATCTGATTCCTGTTTTGGTTTTATTTTTTGGTGCAATTTCAATTTCTGGAATTCGAATTTTAATTTTCACATTTCCACCATGCCCACACACTTGCGATAAAGATACCCTGTCAAAGAAGGCTGTAAGTCTAAGTTAATAAGTACCTTTGGCACCGGAAGGTCTTCTTCGATGACCTTGGTTCCTTTGGCCTCGTCTGCAAGCGCGTCCAGCAAATTCGCCTTCTTCGCCGGCTTCTTGTTTACCGTGGGGAGAGAACATAGTCCAGCAAGTCCGGCACGCCCGATAGAACCTGAATATTAAACAATGCAGTCGTTCATCTTGATCTTGATAACTGCTCATCTTGTTTATGCACACCAGTTGACCCCGGCCCCGCTAGATGCCAGAACATCTCATGGAAAATTTGTGACAAAAGAGCTCGTGATGTGTATATCTCTCCAGCCAGTGTGACATTACCAGCACTGTTGAGCGCGCAGGTCGTTTCGGCAGCTCTTGGACTTTCAGTTTGAAGATCATACTATGTGCATCTGCATGCAGATGAAAAAAAGACCAGCAAATAAAAAAGCGTGCCGCAAACAAAACAAGCAATACGGGCGGGCGCCGCGGCCGAAGTGAGAGCGGGCTTAGCAGAGGTGACGACGGTTTCGAAGATAGTTGTCTTCTTCGCAGTTTTCGGCGCGTTCAGGTTGACATTGCTGAACTTCTTCGTGGTGGAAGCCATATTGTCGACTCCAATTTGCTGCTCCTCGTGCGAAGATTATGATTTTTATCACAGAGCTCCTGCTGCTGGCGGCTTTTTATTCTTGAACAAAACCTACGTCGTCGTGTTCGTTGTTCTTCACAGAGGTAATTGACCTGTGAGATCTTTTCCCAAAGTCGGTTCGCTGTAACTGTGTGCTATGCTCCTGTAGCTGCGGGCAGAGGTCGATGTCCAATTCGTCGGTTTTGGTGAAATAAGATGAACGCAGGACTATAATTGCGGCCCTACTTCTTCTCCTCGTCTTCACTGGGCGCCGCACTCGTCTCGAAGTGTTGAGCACGTAGAAATAAGAACGACCTTATCTTTCCCGTGGTCGTGCTCCGTTGTGGTGAAACTGAAATAATCAATTATGCTGTCAATCTCGCGATTTGTAGTTGATCCGAGACGTCGTCGACAAGGTGGGTTATTTTCAATAGCCGGAATGCCGCTACGGAGTGGGTACAACTTCCCCCTAGTTGCGGTTCTGTCGTTTCCGTTTCGGTGAGGTCGTTCTCCTTGCGCCTTTGCGTGCCCCTCAGAGGGAAAATAAACAAATCAATACGACAGAAGGCTTATGGAGCGACTTGTTGTAGTTCCGCTAATATTTGATTCGGGTCACCCTCAACAACGATGAAATATCTATCCCTAAAATGGAATATTAGACACTAGCAGGCAGTAGCAATACCAATAGAAGAGTAACATAAAACTGAATCTTCAGAGCCAGCGAGTTTCACCAACTACTTGTGGTGCGCGGGGGGCAGGACTGTAATTTTGATACGCGGCGCGAACAGATCTGAAACTGGGGTGAATAAATGTTGAACGGGCAATGATCATCAGCGGATCATCTACTCGGCAGGAGCTAGTAGTGTCTCTATTGTTCTTTTTCTGCGCACTATCGAATAAAGTAAAAATATGGTCGTAGTCATAGCAGGAGGAGGACTTATTCAGATGAAACAAATATATGGAATGGACGAAAATAGCTCTGCCTACTTACTACAGAGGGCCTGAGGTTTGTGTGTGATGAAAGGTACTAGTCGGACGGCGAATGATATGTGGATAAAAATGTTGCGAGGGTCCTTTCCTTGCGATTTCGGGTTTGTAGATCAGAAAGCGTTCTTGTTGACTGAGTAGGCTGAGGAGGCAAACATTTTATGCTGTTTATCTGGTGAAACCACTGAGGAGCGCGGAATGTTCGTTGCGGAGCGTGATTCCATTTCATCATCTGTTCCTGTTGTTGAATAGCAAACAAGGATGCGGCATTCATTTTTCGCATCTGCACGACGACCTGAAAATGGAACAACGAGCTTCAAATATGTAATTTGGATGTAAAATGTTGTATGAGAAGATCAGCTGCAGAAGATGAAGATCCTGTTTTTGTCGTTGTGGTACTTGTTCCTGAAAAGGAGCGCAAAAATCTCATATGAGCATGACTTTTACTTTATGATATGAACACATCCCCCGCCGCATACAGTTATATCGTCTTACTGCATCAAGCGCACGTCAACACATACGGCAGCGACCGCGTGCTTCTGCTGCTGCTGTGCCAGCAGAAACAGGAAGCAGCACTACTCTTCGTTTTTAGTTTTGCATTTCCACGACACGAGCAACTTTCGTCGAAATTTCGTGAGAGGTTGAGCAAATTTGGAGTTGATGATGTCTCAGGACGAGTCACACATTTGATGAAGAACGAAGGAGCGGCACGCCTTCCTCAAGTTTGCGCGTCTTGATTCCGAGCCTGCTGTCCCCTGGAACTCATTTTGAGTTCCATGTTGATGCCAAACTCCTGGAGTTGTCAAGAACTCATCTATCCTTTCTTGGCATTTACTTCATCTCCTGTGGTCCTCTTCTCGCGTCAATCTATCTTCAGATGATAGAACGATTTCTTTGATCGTCCTATTCTATTTCTTCTACTGTGTGGGTGTGGGACAGTATAGAATTATTATCTGAAATCTAAATGCGCCTCCCCCTCCTGTGAGGAAATCGAAGTAGCGTGTGCGCGAATTCTTGTTCGCTCTAATCCTAATGTGAACGCGTTCTATCTTCCAACATCAACATCAAAAAGGCGTAGTTGATGTTGTTCATGCAAGCTGTAATAGATTAGAATTGTTTTGCTGCGATTATTTCCATTTTTGAGAAGCACTGGAGCTTTCCAAGCGAAGAAATCGACGGCTCTTCGTGAGTGTTCTTAGTGAAGTAAGTAGAGTGAGTAAGTGTCTTCAATGATAGATTCAAAGTTAAAAAACAGTATATGCAGTTATAAGAAAATCTTTGTTTCCAAAAAGTACGTATGATTACCAGGCTCATGAGGTGGACAAGAACTTGGCTGTGGTGCGACGTTTGCTAGAACTTTTCCGCACTTCTAACAAGAACTACATGCAGACCACATCAATCCCGCGGCAATAAAAGTTTTCCATCGCATCTTGATAAAAATTATCTTCACATCGCATTGGCTCTGACGCCCAGATTCCATCCCCTCGACTCCGCCCGGTTGTTGTCTCGCTCACCATTCATCCCTTTCTTCCCTTTTCCCTTGTTGAATTGTGATGTGTTCGACAAAAACCGACTTTCACTGTTCTTGCCCTTGCCCTTACCTTTTCCCTTGCCCTTCCCCTTGGTGTTTCCTCGGCCAAAATTGTTCCCGCCTTGACCTTCCCCGGTTATGTCGCCCCGGTTGCTGCCAAACTGCCGCTCTTCCTTCTGCAGCCCGTCGTTCTGCTTGGAGAACTGCAGGCCGATCTTGTTCTGCTTGTTTTGGTGGCGGTCGTCTAACGTCATCAACTTCGGGTTGCCCCGGGCGAGACGCATCTCCGTGCCCGTAACCGAGAAGTCAATGGCGGAGGTCAGGCCGGTGATCTTCTGGTGGAGAGACGTAGCGGTGGAACCCGATTCGTTCACCTGTGGAGGTTAAATTGCATCACAAATTTTGGCAGGAACAAGGAAGGTGGAATTTGTGATGCTGTTTTCCCTCACGAAAAATATTTGTCATGAACATTTGCAATAATTATATAAAAAACTATGTACTATACCAAATAGGTGCTTGTGCTGTCCAGCGCGATCTGCGGGGCCAACTTGCGGTCGATGATCATGCGATGCAACAGTTGCCGCACGGAAACCACTGGCAGTTCGAACATGTCCGCGAGCGCCTGCAGCGAAATGGTTTGGTAGCTGTTCACGAAGTTCCAAAGGTAGATCCTTACCGCCTGCTGCTTGACCTCGGGCAGCAATTTTTCCTCGAAAATCTTCTCCTTCGCCATCAGTTCCGAGTGCGTCTTGCACACCTGGATGTCGTTGTCCAAGATTTCAAACGCCTTCTTCCAGTTACCCTGCTGCAGAGAACGAGCGGACTCCACAATCCTTTCCCGCATCGACTCGGCGGGGGTGAGAACCGTGGACCGTTCCGCTTTTTCCAAAGCCGTTCTCAACGGTTTGCTGTAAATCGTCTGGTAGCGTTTCCTGCCGTTTTTGTCGTAAGCCAGAAACGCCATGTTGGGCACTTCGAGCAGTAACCCGCAGATCAACGCGACGCATTCCAGCAAGTCGAGCGGGATCTGCATGTGGTAGGGGATGATGGACCTCTCCTGGAGTTCCTCTTTCTCCTTATCCCGGTCCGAGCCGCGTTGGAAGGTCACGCCCTGGGAGAGGAGTTCCTTGGCCTTCTGGAACGAGTTCAAATCGAGCAACGCGATGTGCGCCTCGTAAAAGTGGCCCTGGCGGAAGGCCGCGAGCCCCATCTGCGCGTTCACGCGGTTCCACAGCACGTAGAGGGAGTGCTCGTACTCCCGGCTCGACAACTGGTGCTCCTCACGGTTGGATACCTGGTCGTGATGTCGTGGTATAGTTGGGTGGCGTTGGCTGCAGTCAAAGTCATGCATTGCAAATCTTTCTCTTAAGGTGAATCCGCATTGGAAATTCCATTTCTCATTATGCTGAATGTCATGCGATTTCATCTTCAATCATAAACTTATACCTCCTTCTGCAGGTCTTGGTAGTGCATAATCTTCCTGCCCTTCACATACTCGTCGTTAACGAACAAGTTGTAGACGCGGCACAGCGTCGCGGTGAGATCCCGGCGCGTCCCGTCAACGTCCTCGACAGAGGAGATCTTTTCCTCCAAATCCGCGATGAAGTCGCTGATTTCCGCATCTGTGTACGGCAGGTTTGCCTTCTTGAAATCTGCTTCATCGAAGTTCGGGTACTTGGTCTCCGCCTCGACTTCCGGGTAGTTTTTCGGGTGCAGGTGAATCATCGTGGAGAGAACCTGTGGTGATATTGCAATCATGCATTACAAATCTTTTTCTTAAGGTAAATCAGCATTGCAAATTTTATTTCTCATGCTGAGGGAATTTGTCTTGCATTTTTGCAGCGTATTTTATACCATTCTCATATCCTCGTGTTTGTTGTAGTAGAGGTTGGACAAAAGCCTGGACTGGATTTTCGCCGCAAATCTCGCCTTCTCGACCTTGTTGATGTTGAAGGTTTCCAGAAAGCTGAGCGTCTCGAAGAAGAGCTGCACCAAGCGGATCATATTCTCAATGCGGTCCGCACTGTCGTCCGGGTGCTGCATGGCCTCGTAGCACTTCTGGTCCGCAAGATCGAGGAGGGACATAAAGTTCTGCAACTGCATCTGCATCGTGAATGGCGCCAGGATCTGGAGTTTTGGATTGTTTCCAATGGGATTTTATTATGTCAATCGGCTATTCATCTTTTTCTTGGACGTGCGTGGTAGAGATAGAGAAGGTTTATTAAGATTCAAGTTATACAAATTTGGGCGCTTAATTCGCTTTCCAAGAACAAAACAAAACACGAAATAAATAACAATACCGATTCGCGGTCGATGCCCTTTCCGGTGGAGAATTCCTGCATGGCCTTGTCCATGCTCTCTTTTTCGCTGACCAGCTTTTCCAAAAGCGGGAACAAATTCTTGCTCGCGTGCTGCAGAAACAACTTGAAGTTCGCCGAGTTGCAGATCAAACCCCCCTTGCTGTCCATCTTTTCCAGCAGCTGCCGGCCGGACTGCAGGTGCAGCGGCAAGCACAAGTTAAACAGATGGAACTGCTGGCAGCACTCGATCAGGTAGGCCGTTTTCCGCGCCTTTTCCCGCGCGTCCATGCGGCGGGACTTGCTGTTCGGCTTCAAGTGCTCGAGCGTCGTTTCGACGACCTGCTGGCACGACTTCGCGTCGAAAGACTCCTTGAAGAGTTTGAATTTCTGCTCCTCCAACAGTTTGCTGTCCAGAGAGGATTATGCATTGCAAAAATATCGCACTCGCAGTAATCGCAGTCATGCATTACAAATCTTTTGCTCAAGGTAAATCCGTATCCGCATTACAAATTTCATTTGTAATGCTAAGTCAATTTGTCATGCGATTTCTACTAGCACGATGCTTTTGCAATGCATAAGGATTCCAAGTTGTCCTCGATCTGGTCATTTGTGTGCTTCGTCTTCGACTTCTCCAGCTTTTCCTGCTTCTTGGCCATGCGCTGCTGCTTCTCCTCTTCGTCGCGCTTCTTCTTTTCTTTCTCCTTCTCCAGCTTCGCGTAGTCCTTGTCCGTCATTAACCAACGCTGGCGCCGCTTCTCGCGGATGGCATCTGTAGTTCGTTGACGTGTAGCAGGGATTGTTTCGAAAATATTTTATCAAAAGTTGTTCTTGTTCCGATTGATGAGTGAAGTGACTCTTACAACATGATCACATAGAAGTACTTCAGAAGTACTAGTAGAAGTGCCAAATATAGCCGCCGGGGCGGAGGTAGTGAGGTCGTCGGCGTTTTCTTGCCGGCCATCGCCTTGGCCACGGCTTTGCTTTTTCTGGGCTCGCCATACCGCCGTGAGTAACGTTAGGCCGCACGGTATGGCGGCCGCTTGATAAACGTCGCAAATTTTGGCAAATTATCGAAATTCCTTTCCGAAGGCCAACCCCCATGCTATGGGGCCGATCCGGGTGCCACGGGGGGCGCCCAAAAAGCGAAGAAAAATCGGGCCCATAGCATGCGGATTGGCTTTGCGCGTCTGGGGCGCTTTTTCTTTTTCGCGTTTTTACTTTTTACGCCGGCGCTTTTTGCAAACCTTCCCAGGCTCTGAAACCGGCGAAAAGGCGGCCGCTCTCGCGGCCGCCCAAAATGCTCCGAAATCGCGGCCGCGCCATGCTGTTTCGCTGATCTGATTTTGGGCGCGTTTTTTGCGCGTCCCTTTTTGGGAGCCCCAAATCGCCAGAAACTAAGGCGGTGGGCGCCTCAGAAGGGCGACCCTTTAGCCGGCTCCCCTGCGTCGTTTTATCAAGTGCGAGTCGATAGTTTTCGACCGGGCTTGTTTGATGGCAAAGCCCCGGCCGCTTGATAATTGGAAACTTTTTATGTCCAAAAACACTTCCGCCCGCTTGAAAACTGCCGGTCGTTTTTCAGGGTAGCTGTCAAAAAAACTCCCCGGTTAGAACCGTTCGGTGACCTCACTACATACTACGTTGTCCTGGCAAAGCTAAGTGCTTTTTCTCATGCTGTAGTTGGCCAAAGGATAAAAATCAGGAGTTGTAGTACCAATGTCCATGTCATCCTCCTCCCCACTGCTGTCGCTGCTGTCGTAGTCAGAGTCGCTATCGGAACTCGAGTATGAAGGGCTCAGACTGGAATTCCTCAAAGTGGAAATAATTTGTGATGCATGATTTGCGACGCAAGAAAGACTGTATTGCAGAGGACGCAATTTGGGGGCTGACTATTGTCCTGCTACGGGTTAAGGATTGCAGTGCTGACTTCTAGCATGACAGAAACGCACCCCTTTGCCTTAACCAGCATGACAGACATGCTTTGAGTGCCCGGGATGAAATTTGTCATGCGCCGCCTAGAAGTGGCGCTTCAACTGGAATGGTTTTTTGCATTACAAACTATCTCCACTTTGAGGATTTCCAACCAGAGGCTTTCATACCGAGCTATCGCTAGAAGAGTCCGAATCCGAATCGGAACTGCCCGCGTCTGTGTCCGAGGTGTGTTCACCCTCGCGAGCTTGCTGCTTCTTCGCGGATTTGCCCGTGTCGTCGTCTGTGGAATTTAATGTTCGATGAAGAGAGGGAGTTTTATCTAGTTTTTAATCTTATTGTATGCTGCACATTCATTCATGCAAACATGTCCTGGAACTACAGCTCGTGGGCCTGTCAAGCCAATTTCAAATAATCATGAAAAAATGCACACCAAAACATAAAGAAATTCGCTCCTAATCGAATTTTCCAATACCGGAGCTATCCCCTTCCGAGTCGCTGGACTCGTCGTCACTTTCACTTCCGGATTCGTCCTCGTTCTCATTTTCGCTGTTACTACTTCCGTCCTCCGCGGAGCTACCATTCTGGTCCTCGCGAAACAAAGTCTTCTTTTCCTCGATCAACTCCCTAATTTCACCGTTTTGCTTGCGGCACTTGCTGGTCAGTTTGGTCAGCTGCATGGCCTTGGCCTTCTTCATGTCCTTTTTGCCCGCCTGTTGCTCGCTCACCCACTGCTCCAAAGTGTCGATCGTCTTATAGAACACGTCCGGGACCGGCGCGGAGGCGCGATGGCACGCGGCCTCCTGCTTCCACAGCTCCTCGTACTGCTCCAGCACCAGCTGGAAGTCCAGCACCTTCTTCGCGTTCTGCATCTTCGAAGCCACTTGCTTCATCTTCTCCACGCTGTTTTGGATGTGATGGTAAAGATTGCCGAATTTTTTACATGAAATCCTTCACGTTTTTACTGCAAGAACACGACATTACATATTAAAGAAGGGTGGCCTGCGACACGAGATGACAAAACAGCTACACGATACTAAAGTTGATATACGTATTAAACGCAAGCGTTTTCGTTTAATATTGACATGAGTGTCGCATTATAAATACCGTTTGTCCGCCCCGGACTTGACGACTCGCTTCGCGCCAGAATCCGAGTCACTGTCCTCGGAGTCAGAGATAACCCGGCGCTTCGCGACCATGCGCGTCATCTTCTGCTGCTGCTGCTCCTGCTCCGAGTCGGAGCTGCTGTCATCGCTGCTGCTGTCGCTGTCGGAGCTACTGCTCCCGAAAAACTTGTTGTTCTTCCGCATCGACGCCATCTTCGCTCTTGATGCTGCTGTTTTCTTGCTGTTAATATTTTCCGCTCCTTTTATCCTCGGCTTTGATATTTCTTATGGTCCTTGTCCCGGTGCTCCTGGTCTTCTGCTCTTGCGAGTCGTGGTCTTCTTGTTGAAAATCTTCTTTTTCGCACGAAAAGGGTTTGGTGTCTTCTGCGAAGATGAAGAAGAATGAAATAAGTCAAGGAAAAATAATAGGAACTGATGAAATAAGATGCAATGGCAAAAATCGCTCAAAGTTGAAACTTTTCGAAAATGAAGTCACGGTTAGATTACACTTTGAATCTAGAAGCGCGATAAAATTGACTACACTTCTACTAGCGAATGCCTGTGAAACTAAAGAACCTGTTGGAAAATAAGCATAGGCATAGCAAAATCAAAATCGTATCATAAATGCAATGCCTACATTCTCGTAGGAGCGCAGATTGGAGGTCCCATCGTTGCGCAAATTTGAATGCTTGCTCATCTTGCGATCGCTTTTCTCGTCATCAAGCAGTCCCTAAAACAAGAACTTTCTCTGGTTGGCCGTGGCCATGCGAGAACAAATTATGTCCATCATGAACTACATTTCTACTCGACATCATTCCCTTCTCGATCCTGCAGAGCCTCTTCTTCCTGATCTACGGTGGTGATCTTTTTGCAGAACCTCCAATACAACAGGTAGTTTTGGATCTTCACCGTTTTTGATCTGATCCACTCACAATCATCTACTTTCTTCTATCTATCACCTGGCATCTTTTTTACACGACACTGGAAGATGTACTTCTAAATGATGGGATCGATCTTCAGATTTCTATATCTTTCAGAATCGATCGCGACAAATTGCTGGGAAGATCAACACTGCAGTGAGAGATCCAGAGAAAGAGCACAAGTAGAATGGACCATAGTGGCCGACGTCCTAAGAGGGCCTAGCGCAGCTAGTTGTAGTGGATCGCAGTTGCTCCTGCAAAAACAACTTAACACGAGAAGATCGAGACACAATCCACGTCCGGATCATCATTATTCGGCAAAAAGCGTCTGGCTGCACGAGTTGTTGCACCACAACTTCAATTTGCAGCTGCGCGCTCGTGGATCGTCAAAGCTCTCAGTTGCATCTGATCTCGTCGTGGAAATTTTGTGAGAGGTCCGAAATTTCTCTGATAGCCTCATCTCTGTGGCTGAAGCCAAGATGAAAGATTATAGCTATCGCAGAATCGTGCGCAAATAACACTTGGACGTCAGCTGGCACTTTGCTTGCCTCATGACGTAGCGCGATGTCATCGCACTACCACGATGATGATCTTCACAGGATCAGACTCTACAGCAGGTGTTGAATAGGGCCCCGTGGTCGACCACGTGGACAAATTACAGCAACTACATCCGCTCTTCCGGTTTAAGCACGAAGCCACTCGCTTCAAGCTTAGGTTTCAGTGCAGCCTTCGCGGCGTCCCTATCCTCTCTGTTCTCGAGACAAGCCGCTCGCAAGACGTCCACACAGCCGTCTGCACTCTTGACCGCCTCCTCCTCACCAAGCTCCTCGCCGCCGTCATTAATGTTTTCGCAAATAGCCTGTGGTGGTCGTAAGTAGATGAATGATGTTGCGCGGAGGTGACTCTCTTCTGGTGTTGTTCTTTCGACGATCTTCCATGCACGGACGATAGAATCAAGAACTAGAACCACAGCAACACATTCATCTTCTATCACGCTCACGCATCAAAATCAAAAACCGCAATGCTAATACAGCAACTTCAACAGTACTCTGTAGTATTCCATGGCTGCCTTTGTGAGGTCAATCTGGTCTCCCGAAATTGCTATTCTGGTGAAAATACGAGCCCCTTCTACCAGCGACACAGAATTGTGAACGTGAACTAGCTTTTATTCTACGAATAATTTGCCTACATACAGCGCAGCTTGTTCATGTGCTGGCACTGCCTGTGGCTCCTGGAGCAAGCGAACAACGGCAAACAAACTTTACATACATACTCCTCACTCAACAGGATACGAATTTTTATATGCAATCCCGATGCTGAAGATGCAGCACCAATGTTTATGTTGCTGCGGGGACCACGGCTGCGTTCCTCACTTTCGTACTTCCGTCGACGTACTTGCGCCAGGTTTCTCGAATAGCATCGTCGTACTTTTCTGCGAAATTTCCGGTCGCAGGGTCTATGTCGCTGTGGCAGCACTCCATAAACTTGTCTAGAAGAGCCTGAAAGTCAAATCATAGTGGCACGTGCGTTTCACGATTGGTATTGTCAGATTTTGTGGCTTCATCACCTGCTGGGGAGTTCCAGTTCTATCTGTAAAAAAAGATGCATACCGGCAGCCAGGCCTCTTTTTCGGGCGCTCCGTCCTCGAGGTGCGAGAAATCAAATGCCATGATGGTTATGATGGGATAAAGAAAAACTGCACCACATCCACAACCACGTACTCGCATACTACAGAATATCAGCGGAACTACTAGTAAGTATACGACATCCTCGGCCGCGAGCTAGCTTTCAAGTCACGGGCCCGTCCGCGCGGCCCAGAATATGCGTAATAAAGCAAAAGGAAAAGCTTTTGCTTTTGGTAAACCTCTTCGCGTCATATTTATAAATACACTCCTGTAAGGCTCGTGCTAAACGAAAACGAGATTATCCAGGTGTATGTTCCTTGTGGTGCAGATTTTTCCCGCACCTATCCTGGGCGTTCAGATCACTCAGGAGACGGATGAATTCCTCTCCCGCTTCCCCTAAGCGAGGACCCGGCATCTTTGTACTTAGTACTAAAACAGACGAGGACAGGATATTATGCGAAAACAAGATGAAAAGTCTTCTAACAATGTACGCTTGATTTCTCGGAAACAAGAAACTCCACGATCATAAGCTGGAGTGGACTCTGACTCGTCTCGTGGTCAAAATTCAAGGTATTTTTCTACAATCTACAAGAATAAAACACCACATTGATTTATTGAAGATTGAAGTGGAAGTACTTGTACAGGAGAAGACCGCGGTTTCCTGTAGATTGTTGCATTTAAAACTCGTGAGGCAGAAACTTTATCTTCTACATCACATTCTCGCAACAAATTCCGCGTCCGCAGCGTCTTCTGCTACATCACATAAAATTGAAAAGATGTCGTGTGTACTTACTTGTACGTAGTTGCACTTCGTCTCCACGCTCACGAAAAAACCTGGGCAGTAGAACTACGTTGCCCATGTAGTTCTTTCGCAGTCACAAAAAAAAAGAGCTCCGACGTCGCTTCCATGTTTTACAGATTCTGTTCAGCGCTTATGCTGAAGATTTTTATTTCCCTCTGCTCACTCCACCAGCTCTCGAACGAAGACGGTAGTTGAAGTTGATCTACAATAAAAATAAAACGAGCGGCATCCACATCCGCAGAACACACCGAACGATTCGCTGCACCAGAGGACGCCTGCTCGTCCCCATTGCTCAGGTTGTAGCTCCTGTTTATGTTTTTTCTGTTCATCTTTTTGTTCGTTGTGGTCAGATCATTTTTTACATAGGTGATCGTGATTTTTTCGCCGGTATTGGCAGGCACTCATGTGCCAAAGTAGGGATGGGCGACGCCATCTTCTTGTTCAAACCAGTGTCTGTGAAAGTAGACCCAACCCGAGGGCTTCGACATAGGAGGATATGTAGCCGGTGCATTAGGAACAGCTGCTGCACAGGCAATTCGTACTCCAGTTACTGTGGTGAAACAAACTGAAACTCCCAGAGAAACTTAAATAATTATAATATAAATATTGATTTTCATTCACGTTCACGTACACGGCAACTTAATACATTTACATATTGAATTATGGGCGGGATTCGCTATACATTCTCTTCAAATTTGTGATTGTGCAAAAGTAAAAGATAAATATTCAAGAACAGGGGCTTATTTTTATCAAGCATCATTCTGCTGCTGTAGTTCCTCCACATCAAAATGACACAGCATCTTTCACGCTCTTGCTCTTAGTACCGAAAGATGAGGGCGATAAGGAGTAGAAGCTGAGCTTCCACTCCTTACACGGTGGTGGGGGGCCCCACAACGGCGGAGTTTTTGCTCTGGTAGGTCTTCGCGTCCCACGTGAACAGGTGGATCAGCGACATGATCTCGACGAGAATCGCGATCCCATCCGCGGTATCAACTGCAAATATGTCTGGGTCCTCCTGTGGGAGAGTGCAAGGATCGTCATGCAGGCTCTCAAAGCCCCACGAGGTCTGGAATGCAGGGCCTAGCATGACAGATTGTTCTATGACGTCTTCATCATGCCTACTCTGCATGAGAAACACCCGCTCACCTTGCACCCAAAACTCGTAAGAACTCG